>Ga0256404_1000938_pt1 | contig 73954 bp, 55 predicted proteins | sample RumenRJG_01DNA_FD_185990 | JGI IMG/M metagenome (GOLD analysis project Ga0256404, IMG submission 185990) | Bovine rumen microbial communities from Lethbridge, Alberta, Canada - RJG_01 | ecosystem: Host-associated > Mammals > Digestive system > Stomach > Rumen | place: Canada: Alberta | collected...
GTATGGAAGTTGAAATGACGGGAGCCACCCTCAGGATTGATCCGCAGCAAGACGGCGATTGCTTCAAGTAACGTCGATTTCCCCGATCCGTTGCCCCCAACAATGTAGGTCACCGACTTCTCAAATCGAAATTCAGTGAAATCCCTAATCACAGGAATAGAAAACGGATATACGTTCGTGTCCCATTCACCTTCTCGTCTCCTGATTTTTCTCAAATAGATATTCTCTTTCATGACCATCGATTGACAATTATGCCGCAAAGGTAGCATAGCCTAATGTCATATTCTGGCACACAAAAGCAAAACTCACTTAACAGCCCTTGGGCCATGATACCCGTTCACTGTTGTCGATTTTCAGCATCGGCGGCAAGATTTCATGTAGAAAGACTCAGGGAAAATGTTTAATTTTGTGCCATCAAAACTGTAACAGTATGCTCCGTTTTTTCACAAAAATAGAAATGTCATGAAACGATTGATTATCATCTTCCTCACGTTGCTCATAACAGGTGTTGCATCTTACGCTGAAGACACTTATGAGGTGGAGTATATCTTAGAGCGGCAGGAAATGCCAAAGGGCAGCAAGTGCCTTGACCGTTATGATAATGTTAAGGAGGTCAAATATGTCCTGGTTCCAATCAAATTGGAGAAAGGAACGTATGAAGCCACTATCAAACGGATTGACAGCAATCTATATGAGCTTAAATTTGGGTACGACGACGTGATATACATTGAGACCCGCTATTGCTACAAATATACAAGCTATGGCGATAAAGCTATCTTGATAGTTAACGACCGATACAGCTACAAGAAAGCAAAGGTAGTTTTCATGTAAAGTGTGAATTCCGATGATACCCATTCACTCAGTTTAGGTGAAAATCGCCTCATGTTGTTACAGAATGTATCAACGACAGAAACCCGATTTTTGTGCGTAAACAAGCCAAATGTCGTTTTTTTAGATAGATATGGCCGGTTTACACACATTTTTTTTGCCATTTCCAGTGTTCTCATTCTTTCGGTGCCTTTTTCTCACTCCACGAACAGGTCGTTCATGGTGATGCTTTTCTGGACCACACCGCTGTGCTTGCCGTGGGCGACTCCATAGGTCGTGACCATGGTCAGATGAACGGTCTGCTTGCGGGTTAGTGTTTGCTTGAGCGCTTCAACACGTCGGCGCAGCCTGAGTTCTTCGTCCTTGTCTATCATGTAAACGTCTCCGGCAAACTTCATCTCGCACAGGTTGACCACATTGTCGTTTCTCACAATCAGCAGGTCAATCTGTGATCCGTCATTATTGTCGTCGCCCTGCACCGCCCATGCCGATTGCTTGGAAATAACGCCCTGTATGCCGAGCGCCGATTTTATCTGCTGGATATGGTTCAGGCACACGTCCTCAAAGGCAAATCCCCGCCAGCCGACGATGGCCTGCGAGGAGATGTTGTTGGCCCAAAAATCGGTGTCGATGATGTCATGCCCCATAACAAAGTGGATATAAAAACGGCAGAACGGATCGGTGAGCTTGTGATGCTCCTCTCGCTTGCTCTTGCCATAGGGGACGTACTGGCGTGTAAATTCGCTAGCCGCCAACGCCTTGAGCAAGTCAGTCAGTCCACCGCCCAAGTCGATTTTAGATCTTTCAGAAATCTGCTGCCTGGTGAGACCAGCCCGACGGCGGCTCAATGCGATGATAATCTTCTTGATGTCATCTGGGTTGCCGAAGACCGACGATAGCAGCCGGTCAAACTCATCAGCAAGGCGGGCACCCTGTGAGAAAAACAGCTTGTCTATGTTTTGTGGCAGACTTAATCCCGGCTCAAAATAGTCCATGTAATAGGGGATCCCCCCAAAAATCATATAACTCTGCACGATGTCATAGTCCGACATGCTGATACCCCTGTCCTCGTAGAATGCCTTGCAGTCGGCCAGAGAGAACGGTGTGAGCTTTATCTCCCTTGTCACGCGACCATAGAGCCCGCCATGGTTGTTGATGAGCTTGTCAAGTATCCATGATGTGGCGCTACCGCACACGACCAGCATCAGGTTGTCCCGACTGCAGGCCCATGAGTTCCAGAATCCCTCAAAGGCCGAGATGAAATTGGACCGTGGAGTGTCCATCCATGGCAGCTCATCAAGGAACACGACCTGGCGGGTGCCGTCGTCCTTCTGTTGAAGGAGCTTTTCGAGCATGAAGAACGCCTCGAACCACGATTTGGGGCAGTGGCTTGGCGGCATACCTTGAATCTGCAACGAGAAATAGAACTGCTGCAGCTGCTCCTTCATCAGGTTTCGTTTGCCATGGTCGCCAATGGGAGAAAGGCCGGCATGGTGAAATGTGATCCTGTCCTTGAAGGCCTCGTTCACAAGGAATGTCTTACCGACCCTTCTGCGCCCATATATAACCACGAACTGGGCTTGATTGCGGTTGTATATCTCATGTAACTCCGCAATTTCTTTGTTTCTTCCGATGATTTTAGCCATAATATCAATTTTATTTCTCCGCAAAGGTACAAAAATATCATTTCGCGGAGAAATAAAACGGTGATTTTTTGTTTTAGCATGACAATTTAGCACAAAAACGGACTGATGGCTGCATATTCCTGGGCACCCATTCACTTAATCGCAGAATCTCACTCTACGCACAGATCGTTCATGGTGACTTGGCTTTGGATGTCGTCGGAATAGCCTCCGGGCTGGATGCCATAGGTGGTGATCATCGTCAAGTGTATGGCCTTCAATGTGAAGCTTATTATGCCGTTTTTCTTTTGGTCATTTCAAGGATAATGTGTACTTTTGCGCCAAACTCCCGAAAGGAAATGCGTCAAACTCCCGAAATAAGATACACCAAACTCCCGAACGAACTAATAAAACTTCATGTATATGGCTGATTACAAGGCAAGAATAGTAGATGCTCTGCTGGAGCGTAAATTAAAAGGCAAGGGCGCCGTACTGGTGGAAGGCGCCAAGTGGTGCGGAAAGACTACCACCGCTATGCGTAAAGCAAACAGTGTGCTCAAATTGGGCGATACTGGCGTGTTGCGTTCCAGCAGGCAACTTGCAGAGATGAACCCGTCACTGCTGCTGAAAGGAGACACACCTCGGCTGATCGATGAATGGCAGACGATACCGGCGCTGTGGGACAGTGTGCGGTCGGAGGTTGACGAACGCTCCGAACTAGGTCAGTTTATACTGACAGGTTCTGCTGTGCCAGTAAATGAGGATGAGATAGAGCATACGGGGACGGGGCGTATCACCAGGCTATTGATGCGTCCAATGAGCCTCTATGAGTCTGGAGAGTCGTCTGGCGAGATCAGCCTGGGCAACCTATTTGATGCTCCAAAGGAGATTTTTGCAGAAAACAAGATAGATATTGAGCAATTAGCCTACTTGACCTGTCGCGGTGGTTGGCCCCAGGCATCGCTGATGGAAGGTGACATTGCCCTGGATCAGGCATTGGACTATTACGACGCTGTGGTGCATTACGACATACAACGTGCTGACGGTGTGGATCGTGATCCAGAGCGCGTGAAACTGCTGATGAGGTCTTACGCGAGGCACCAGGGCGCGGCGGTGAACTACAGCGTCATCTGCGCCGACATGAGGGATAACGACAATGCCACTTTAAATGATGACACGGTGGCCTCCTACGTGAAGGCTTTGAAAAGGATCTTTGTCATTGAGGACATGAGGGCATGGAATCCCAACCTGCGCAGCAAGACGGCGATAAGGACGAGCGACACAAGGTATTTCACTGATCCCTCAATCGGTGTCGCTTCATTGGGTATTGGACCGGCAGATTTCCTGAATGACCTGAACACATTTGGCCTTTTCTTTGAGGCCCTGGCTGTGCGTGACCTTCGCGTGTTTGCTGATGTGCTTGACGGCGGCCTGTATCATTACAGGGACCGGAATGGACTGGAGTGTGATGCCGTCTTGCACCGCCGGAACGGAACATACGGCCTGATTGAGATCAAGTTGGGGGGAGACACGTTGATTGAGGAAGGCGCTACCAACTTGAAGTCACTCGCGGCGAAGATAGACACTACAAAAATGAAAGACCCATCATTCCTCATGGTGCTGACCGGTACAGGCGCATATGCATACAGACGGAAGGACGGTGTATATGTGGTCCCAATCGGATGTTTAAGGAACTGAGACGAAAAAAGAAGGCGAGACCGGCACCTCTTCGGTGTCAATCTCGTTAGCTTCTTTTCCAGACTCGCTGTCGGTTTAATTATGCCGTCTTGAGGGCACGGTCTCCTCGACAGGTGATAACGCCTGGTGATGGCGGTACTGGACGACTCTTCGCCGCCCAGTCCATACCATCGGGTTAATATTGTTGTCACCCCTCTCAGCCGCCAGGCTATTGATGTGTTGCCAGCGGTTCTCTCTCGGGGGCGTATTATTGTCTCTTGTATATAAGGGTTTCAAGGCTTGGGAAACGTAAAGATAAAATGACCATTATTGGGGCAAATTATGTACTCTTATTGCTGTTATAAGCGTTATTTGTTATAACTAACAGGGCTGTTATATTGTTATATCGTTGAATTACAAAGTGTTAACAATAACGGGATATAACATCTGGTTTTAGACATCTTCAGCCAATAATCAAGAGGCAATATGTCTTTAGGACTCATAAAAAACAGGAAAGGAAGTCGAAACAACTTCCTTTTCTGCTCGTTATAGTTGATGGTTCCTATACTCAAATCCGATTATTGATTTTCAATAACCTTCTAACCTTCATTGGATAGATATCATTTCCAAATTTATCCGTAAGGCGTCTGGTGATTTCAGCTTGGTTTTTAAGCCCACTATCCCATAATGCCAGAACATCACGTTCTATGAGTTTATCTGTATCCATAGATGGGTCAATGACCTGTTCAAGCCTGTCATTCTCTCGGATTTCCAGATTAAGCTTCATTTGGAATTTGTGCAAGAAACGCTCCATGCAGTAATTGGCAATATAGATAGCCATTTCACGAACGGAATCTTGTTTCTCTTGCTCGGTAATGTCCACATCAAAGATGTACAGAATGTGAAGAATCATCGCCGCCCTGAAGGCAATGGCTCCGATGCGATTACAGTTTTCACGTCGAGCAGGGTTATCTTCATCGTCAGCTTGCTTTTTCTGCTGTCTGATCCACTCGTCAATTCCATTATTGACGTAGTCAAGGTTGATATTGACTTCAGCGACGGCATGATCATTACCCTGACCGTCCGTTGTGAAACAATACATCTCACATAGATCATCAATGAAATCATGAATTTCACTGAGTCGGGCTCCATCAGGCAGATTCAGAGTGAAATCGTCATCGTTTTCAGGATTAGGCAGTACGGAAAAACAAATACGCTGAGGAGTTCCTGTCGTGAGCTGATTCTTTGTGAATGAGTCACAATCCAGCGGTGTCCCACTATAAACATAGTTGAGATATACTTTGAAGTAACCTGCTACAGAATTGCTAGCCATGTTGTTCTGGTATACAGGATCATTGTCAAAGGCGTACCTCAAATGCTCATAAGATAAACCACTTGATCCCTTGAGTGCTCGTGCAACATTCGAGATTTCCGGGTCAAACATGAACATATGCACCCCATGGTTGCCGGCTAATACTTGGTTAAACTTCGGTTTAGTGATAGTGATACCAATGTTTTGAACAATTTTCTTATCCAGGCCTTGGCTCAGCTTTACGTTATCTCGATCTATCAGACGTCTGAAAATGGTTTGATAGACCGTGTTGAACACGCTTTTACCAGAACCACTTTTCCCCTCGATCACTACCTGAAGGCTGGGCGAGTGCATTTTACCATCAAGGTATTTTGCTCTCACCTTCGAGGTCAGCGCGCCAAACATGCTCAATAACTGAAGCAGCATAGCATCTTGGTGACGATCAGGGACCCGCATGATAATATCAAGAAAGGGTTCAGGAAGATTGTTCGGCATGATGAACCTTTCATGGAACCGATCATACCACGACTTGGGTTTGTGAACCTCTTCCTCATGCTGTACCGGTTCCATTACCTCTTCGAATTTCATTTTTTCAACGTCACCTTCATTAGGCTGTGTTGCGCGCTTCGCAGGTAAACCAAAGAATCTTTCCAGCGCTTCTATTTTCGGCTCAAGGTGTTTTTTCATGAGGGCCTTAATTTTCTTGCGGCTAAGGAAGATACCAGCTGCTCCTACAATTAATGCACAAGTCAGCAAGATGATTTTGACAGTGTTACCATGTCCGCTAGCACAGAGCTTGCCAATCCTGATTAAAAAGCCATTTGGCAACTTGCTGAGAATGTTAGACAATGCATCCATCTCTTCTACAGAATTGGCTTTCAGGATAATATCTCCTTTCTTAATATAAAGAGAATCTTTCGCCATAGCATATCGGATTTGTGCCCATTAATGCTAATTCATTCAATGGTTTCATTTTGCGTAAGGACGGCGAAACCGCTCCGCCCGTGGTGGCAAGACCCTTGGTCTCCCAACCGCTCATCGCCACGATGATGCTCATAGTCATAATTAATTTTACTTTTTACTTTCTAGACATACTTTTCCAAATTATAAGCCCCTCGCCGTCAGACGGCTGCCCAGCAACGAGGGGCGTTGTTTATAATGATTTTTATTAGTTCTCGGTACTGTCGTCAATGCGCTGGTTGGCCTTCAATGCCATCTTCTCAACTACTTTTCCTGACTTGATGGCTTTCTGTTCTGCTCTCAGCTTAGCTGCTTTGATGGCATCCTTTTCGGCCTTTTTCTTTGCCTTTTCGGCTGCAACTTCTTCACTAGCCATGATGCGCTTGATCATCTCGTAAAGATAGCCGTTCTGTGGCTTATTTGCCTTTGCAGGACCAGCATTGATAATCTTATGCACTTTGTTGTCGATAGCGGCAAGCGTCTCTTCATTGACATCCTTTTGGTGTTGTCCAATGAAGCGATCAAAATCTTCGCTGAAATTCGCGATAAAGCTTTCAGCGCCTTCTATGGTGACACATGCATTCTCGTTTAGGGAAGCGAACACCCTAAAAGCATCTATAAATTGCATATGGGTCATGGCTTTATTAGCAAGCTTGTGCATTTTCTCCATGACAAGCTCGACAATCTTCAGGGTAGTGCTGGCATTTTTTTTGCAGTCGGGATTGAGCTGGCGAAAGCTGCGTAGAATTACCAATCCCATTTCTGCCTCCTCCTCATCACAGTAAGGCAGCTCACCGCAAGCTACCTTGGAACGGCGTACAGCGTCTTTCTTTCCACCACAGAGGACGGTTGTGTAAAACTTGTCACTGCATCCAGGATAAATCTCCTTAGCTCTCTTCTCATACTCAGCCAGGATGTCCTGCTTTTTCTCGACCTCGACGATTTGATGGCGGAGGGCTGAAGTGTCCCAATTCTTGTCGCAGCAATTGCGATCCTTGATGTCCTGAGCTATATCCTCGGGGCAGGGGACAATCATGACGTCGCAGTCGATATCCAGCTTTGTGCCAAGGCAGGCCGCAACGCGGTGTTGACCGTCAATGATAACCAATATCTTATCTAGATTAGCCGTTTCGAGGGTTAGGAGCTTACCGTCAAGACCGATGACGTCATATCCCATGAGCAAAGCGCACAAGGCTGAGCACATTGTTACATGTTGGGAAAAAGCCTTCTTGCCCTGAGAGCGGACATCTTTCATGAGCCTCTTAACATGCTTCTCGTTAACCTCGCGGTTCATCACGAAAGTCGCGATGATATAGCCCATGGCAAGGAGCTGCGAGAACTTATATGTGTAGCGCTCTTGCCTAATAGCACCTTTGCTCTCCATGTCAGCATGGAGCTTAGCACGAAACACACTGTCCTGGACGACAATATCAAGCTGTCTGTCGCCGGCAGTCATCTGTTCACCTACTTTACCCTCGCACGCGGGTACATTGTTTACACTCGTAGCTGCGTTGGCAGTTACTTCCTCGTTCAAGGCCTGAGCCTCGACATCGTTTTCGGACAAGCCGAAGTGTTTTGAGATTATGTTCTCCATAATGTTAATAATTGAATTATTTGATTTGTTTCTTTGAGTTCTTATTAATCTGCCAACGGCTGTCAACCTCGGCCAGTTGGAGAACCACGAGTTCTGGATCGAACAACAGGGTTTTGGCGCTGCGAATAATCGCCGGCTTACGGATGTCTCCTCTGGAAACTATCCGGCACGCCGTGGGTACAGAGCACTTCAAAAAGGCTGAGAGTTCTTTGTAGCCCCTCAAGAGTACCTTGGCACTAGTTGACGAGCTCTGACCTTCGCGTACATTATTAGAAGTCGCGGTTTCAGTTGCTCCCTGGATTAACAAGACAAGCTGTTCCCCGGTCATGTCAACCAATCTGGTTTTTAGTAATTTTTCTGTCATATTGTTCGTTTGTTTCTGTTTTACGGGGGCAAATTTAGACCTATTTCATAATGCTACAAAATATTAGTAAACAATTAGTTATGGCTAATTATTGCTAATTATTACTAATAAGAAATTAACGCTTTTTAACGGAATGCGCATCTATGAACCGGGTTTTTATATATCAAGAAGCAAGGCCGTTTCTCAAAAATGAATGCTTTGGTCCGCATTACTATCTCAAGTGCCGGTCAAGTGACTCTATTTGGTTTCAAGAAAAAGTATGGGTTGCGAAGATGAGTGACAATTAAAGAGGTGCGCGTTAGTATGTAGTTCATCTTTCTGCCATAGCCGTACCATGAGCAAAAATCATTTTAAACGTTGGTGTATGACATTGATATGGAGATGGTCAAGGGATTGTATTTGGAATGAGAGAAGCAGTGGGTAATCACACAAAAAAAGCGAGGTGCTAGCCTCGCTTCATAATGTATAGTGTACTCTCTTTACGGCTTAATGAAGTTCATGTCTCATCTTGATGAAATCCAACTTTGTCATATCTGGATTCTGTAATTTGGCTGCTTCATAATCCTCTGTGAATGATGTTACTCTATTAAATGCATTTTCAATTCTTGACTCATTGGATCTCATTGCACTTTGAAATAACTTCTTAAATTCCTCTCTGCTTCGCCCTTTTAAGAAAGGCCAAAAGAGGCACCACTCTTCTAATTCTCCATTATCAATCTGCCCTTTGTTAAAGTAGATGCTTCCCCTGGATATTTCTTTACCATCGACCACAATCTGATTATTGGCTGTGAATCTGGTTAGTCTTCCAAACATGAGAGTAACTATATTTGCATTTCTGCTGCCTTCTTTATTTGCAATGTTGTATTTAAGATGCTCCAAGGTGTTGTCAGGAATTGGGTCATCACACAAGCAGCATACATAGGCATCCTTGTTTTCAGCATCGATATATCCACGATAGATAAGATAGTCGATGAACATGCTTACGTAGCCTTTTTTATCGCTACTACATTGTTTATCTGCTTCTCTATTAAGCCCGTCAAATGGATTGTCGGTCATCTTGCTGTTTGAATCTTGTTTTGATTCCAATTCTGATGCACTGACATTCTCAGTTGGAACATTGCATATGGTTTCATCACTATGGCCCTGATTATTGTTTTCAAATGCTAATATCCTCCAAAAATCTTGAAATGATTTGTTATTAGGATATAGCTTGTCTAATTCGAACAATGCTTTATCGCAGTAATTTTTATATGGCTCTTGGGTAAAAATCGTATCAAAGTATCTTCTGTCTTCATGATGCAAAAGCTGTCTGTGTTTTTTATAAAAATAGGCAAAGTAACCAAGCGTTACGGGGCCATTAATGATATACTGTTCTATGATCTGAGGATCTATTGGAGTCGAGGATCTATTTAAAATCTTTGTAGAATTCGCAATCTTGAATTGAAATGCTGGTACGTGTCTTGCCAAGATCATAGTTCCATATTTAAAAGTCATTTCTAGTTCTTGATCTGTATTACTACTGAACACAAGGGAAACTATATATATAAAAGAAATAAAAGGATAAATACTGTCCAAAAATGATGCTATGCCGTTATTAATTTCTGATTTGAACAGATTCAAATCTGAAGTATGAATCGCATCTATAATTGACGAGTACTGCATAAGATTAATATCACCAGCCATTTTGAAGTACAGAAATATATTCTTTATTACAACTTCGGGCAACTTTTTAAATAAATTGAATATTTCTTCAATGGTATAGCTAGATTGGATAGTATCTTTTTCATTATCATCTGATAATCGACTTAACGTTTCAAGAACTAGCTGAACGTATTTGGGCTGATCATCAAAAAAAAGCAAATAGATGATAAGCAAGTCTACACGAGAATATATATCATAATAATAATAATTCTCAGCTAGTGTCTCAAAATAGCTATCAAACTCTTCATTACTTAAGCCTCTCGTTTGTTTTATAGTTAAAAAAGCATCTTTGCAGTTATCATAAAAATTGTCTTTTATTCTGCGAAAAGAAGATAATTGATATTCTTTTATTATGTCAAAGGGAATGGTGTCAATATCAACATTTTTACATTGATCCAATAATTCTTCGCATTGTTTTATTGTGTTTTTTATTTTTTCCTTGATATCAGAATCATGGTCTCCAACTGAATTAGTGGCTGAATGGCGTTTTTTTAAAATGTGATTTAGCACTGTTAGCAAAAAATCAAAATGAAGTACAAAATTTACATAATATATAGTATCAAGGGGTGCCTCAAGGGTTTGGTATTTGTCACGCTTTATTATTTCTTCAATGTCAGATTTATTAATGAACTTTTCTTCTTGCTCAAGTATTTCACAAAATGATAAAAAAATAGTGTCGATTACTTCTTTCAAATCTTGACCTGTTTTATTGTATAACCACGCCGCATATGAGATTAATGCTTTATCGAGTTCTAATACTCCAACAGAAATCAAGTCGAGTTTGCGGCGACGTTTTTCTTCTTTTTTGATTTCAGCCTCTAATTGCTGATATTCTTCACGAATTGCCATAGCGGATGTCAGTTTAATTGGTTATAGCTGTCTATTGTAAAATGTCCACCAAAAGTATGTACAAACTAAAGTTGAGCAAAGGTAAGAAATTCTTGACAAAAATGGGTGGTTTCAAAGTAGCATTGTGATATTTTTGTTGTTTAGTTGAGTGAAGCTATTGACAGCTCTAAATTGTGCCAAAAATGAGAAAGGGGGGAATACAAAGGGGGAATAAACTGCTAGTAAAAATTATAAGTCGCTGATTTTCAGCGACTTATTTTTGATTTTGTGGAGCTGGAGGGGTTTGAACCCTCGTCCAAACGTGGAACTAATAAGTTTTCTACATGCTTAGTCCTGGCTTGATTTTCGACCGACAGCAGGTCCAGAACAACCAACTGGCGGCTTATCCTCTAAATTTCAGACTTGGCCCGAGGCTTGCCTTGTCCTATCGCCGATATTGCTAGCACCACCGTGTCAACCCGCCTCGGCGCGAGGGCAGTTGGGTGATGTCTCGTCACTGCCCCTTGGGCAATGATAAAGCCGAACTTACTGTTCTTCGGTTAGGCAGCGAGAGCGTAGTTGTTTTCGCCATTTAAAATTGTCAATGACTGAGATTTAAGAGCCTAGCCATTATCGCTCTGCATGCTTGCTTACCACCTCTACACGCTGTCAAAGCCAGTCAGCCCCAATAGTATGTATCCGTGTAAACGGCGTGCAAAGGTACTACAATTTTTGTGCCAAGAGTTGGTTTTGGCGAAATTTTTTTTTAAAAAATGAGTGATTGGGTGGGGCGGGGTGGGGGTATCAGGCCTCGATGAGTTCGTGCCAGTAGGGGGATTCTGCTGGGATGAAGGCTCCGGACTGCAGGAACTCGTAGATGCGAAGGCATGCCCAGGCGTCGATGGCTGCATAGGACTGTTGTGCTTCGGTGAGTTGGGGCGCTTCCCAATTGGTGAGTTGCTGGGATTTGCTGATTTTTTGTCCGAAGAGTATGGCGTAGATCTTCTGCAGGCTGATGTCAGAGACTTGGTATTGCTTGACCATCTGCTGCAGTTCGATGAATCCTCGGGGCTGTATGGTGCTGTCGAGGCGGGCAATCTGGTGGAAGTCGTCGGTGGTGGATAAGCCTACCTTGATGATGGTTTTGTCCTGGAGGTATTGTTTGAGTGGTGCGGGTATGCCGGTCTTGTTGAGGCGGAAGAGGAAGGCGTCGGTGGGGGTGGATAGTTGCAGCAGTGCGATGCTGTGCCGCTCGCCGCGATGAAAACTGGGTCGAGTCTCGGTGTCGAACCCGGCGATGGGATGCGTGCGCAGGGCGTTGACGGCGCTCTTGACTTGCGATATGGCGCTAATCACGTGGATGCGACCGGGAAAGGTGACCCGTGGCATCTCGTTGATGGTGGCTTTGTCAATTGAAATGGTGTGCATGACGGGTGCAAAGGTAGTGATTTTGCACGAGTGGTGCAAGCCCTGTAGTGGTTTTTGGGCAGCACGCGGTCATCGTGGGGGGGTATCAGATGCGGTCGACTTGCTTGACACCCTTGACGCCTTGTATCTTCTTGATGAGGTCATCGAGCAGGCCGATGTCGCTGATGTTGACGCTAAGCAAGCCTTCGAACAGTCCGCCCTCGGCTTGGACGGAGATGCTTCGGAGCATGCAGTTGTCTGTCTTGTTGATTAGTGACGTGATAGATGAGACGATGCCGATGTCGTCGCGTCCCAGTACCTTAAGAGTGGCGACAAACTGGTTTCCTGCCTTGCCGGTCCAGCGTGTGCGGATGATGCGGTAGGGGTAATGCTGCTTGAGGTGGCGCAGGTTCTTGCAGTCGGTGCGGTGGATCTTGATGGCGCCGTCGCTGGCGATGAAGCCCTCGATGCGGTCGCCAAAGATCGGGTTGCAGCATCGTGACAGTTTGTAGTTGACGCCTTTGACGTCGTCCCCGATGGTGAGTATGTCGTCGGCTTGGCGTCTGTTGTCGGGTGCTGGTTGCTGCAGGACAAACTCCTCGGCTGTGCCCCTTGATGTGCCCTCGTTTTGCTTGGCTATCAAGGCCTCGTATTGTTCGACCACATCGGTGGGGTTGACTATACCCTCTTGGATGGCGGCATAGAATTCGGTGAGGGTTTTATAGCCCATCTTCTTGGTGACTCGGGCCAGAATGGCGTCGTCGGCTTCAATCTTGCGATTCTTGAACCGGCGTTCAAGCGTTTCTCGGGCGAGGCTGGCCTGTCTTGCTTGTCGCTCGTTGATGGCGTTTTTGATCTTGTTGCGTGCTCGGCTGGTGACGGCGATGTTGAGCCAGTCGAGGCGTGGTGTCTGTGTGGAGGAGGTGATGATCTCGACGGTGTCGCCGTTGCGCAGGCGGTAGTTGATTTTCTGATTCTTTCCGTCCACTTTGCCGCCCATGCAGGTGCTTCCCACCCTGGTGTGGATGTGGTAAGCAAAGTCGAGCAATGTGGCCCCCTGTGGCAGTCGGATGAGGTCGCCCTTGGGCGTGAAGACAAACACCTCGTTGTTGTAGAGGTTGGTGTCCATGTTGCGCATGAGGTTCATCTGTCCCTCTTGTCCGCTGGCCTCGAGCATCTCTCGCACCTCGTTCAGCCACTTGTCGACCTCGCCGTCGCTCTTGATGCCCTTGTACCGCCAGTGCGCGGCCACGCCACGCTCGGCCGTCTGGTCCATGCGTGTGCTTCGTATCTGCACCTCGACCCACTTGCCTCCAGGCCCGTAAACCGTGATGTGCAGTGACTCGTAGCCATTGCTCTTGGGTATGGTGATCCAGTCCTTGAAGCGGGAGGTGTTGGATTTGTAGATGTCGGTAACGATAGAGTAGGCGAGCCAGCAGGCGCGTTTCTCGTCTCGTGGCGTGGTGTCTAGAATGATGCGTATGGCAAACAGGTCGTAGATGCCGTTCAGGTCCACACCCTGCTTCTGCATCTTCTGCCAGATGCTGTTGATGGACTTGGTGCGTCCTTTGAGTTCGTATTTGAGCCCTTCGGCGCGTAGCCGCTCGTCGATGGGCTTGATGAAGTCTTCCACATAGCGGTCCCGTTCCTCCTTGGTCTCTTGCAGTCGCGTGGCGATTTGGGTAAACACCTTGCGGTTGAGGTATTTGAGGGATGTGTCCTCGAGTTCGTTTTTGATGGCGTACAGGCCGAGTTTGTGAGCCAGTGGGGCATAGAGGTAGCGGGACTCACTGGCTATCTCGCGTACGAATTGCTCGTTGGGATGATGGTTGATGGCGCGCATGAGTGCGAGTCGGTCGACGGTCATGATGAGGATGACGCGTATGTCCTCGGCAAACGATAGCAGGAGTTTGTGGAAGTTTTCGTTCTCGACTGCGGCATGCTTCTTGTACAGTGGAGCCACGTGCAGCAAGCCATGCACCACGCGTGCAATGTCTTCTCCAAAGATGCCCTTGACGCGTGCAACGTCAAGGTAGTCGCCTCGACACAGGTTGTAGATCATCGTGGCGATAACCATCGATCGGTCGGGCGCGATGCTGTCACAGAGGGTGAGTGCGGTGTGCAGGTGCCTGATCACGGGATTGAGCCCATACTGGTCGCGCTTGAAGACGCCGCCCTGGGTGATTCCGTCATGGATAAGGCGGTGCACAGTATTGATATCTTGACGCGTCAACTGGTCGCCTAATCTCTCGTTCAACCCTCTGACAAGTTGTATGAGTTGCGCTCGCTCATTGAGCGTGAAATAGTCTTGTGTTGTCACCATGCGGTATTTTTTTTGGCAAATTTAATCTTTTTGCTACAAATTGCTTGCATGGACGCCTATAAAAATATAATTTTGGGAAAAAATTTAATAAACACTATTTTGAGATATGTTGAATGAGAAAGATCTAGAAGTAATGGCCGGAAAGGGCATCAGCAAGGAGGCCGTTGAGGCCCAGGTCAAGCGGTTTGAGACGGGGTTCCCGTGGCTTAAACTGGAGGCTGCGGCGACGGTGGGCCATGGCATCACGCGATTAGATGCCAAGCAGCAGTCGCAATGCATCAAGTTGTGGAAAGAATTTCAGTCGGGAGGAGCGACGATCGAGAAGTTCCAGCCTGCGTCGGGTGCCGCTAGCCGCATGTTCAAGAACCTGTTTGCCTTTATCAACGAGGGGAAGGCTGCGCCTGAAACTGAATTTGAACGGCAGTTTTTTGAGGGCATCACCCAATTTGCCTTCTATCCTCAGTTAAACAAGGCTTGTGTGAACCTGTACAAGCGCAATGTGGAAGAACTCATGGCCGAAGGCCGCTATGCCGACGTGCTGCGTGCCTTGCTCTTGCCCGAAGGCATGAACTATGGCTCGCTGCCCAAAGCCCTGCTCAAGTTTCACCGCGCTGCCGCCGGCACGGTGCACACGCCCCTTGAGGAGCATCTCGAGGAGGGTGCCCAGTATGCTGCCGACAGCCGTCGGCGCGTGCGCATCCACTTCACCGTTTCGCCCGAACATCGAGCCGGGTTTGAGCGACTGATCAAGTCTAGAGTGCCTCTCATGGAGAAGGTGTGGGGCGTGAAGTATGACATCTCGTTGAGCGAGCAGAAGGCTTCGACCGACACGGTAGCGGTCAATATGGACAATACGCTCTATCGCGGTGCCGACGGTAATCTGCTGTTCCGCCCCGCCGGCCATGGCGCTCTGCTCGAGAACCTCAATGAACGTAGCGCCGATGTGGTGTTTATCAAGAATGTGGACAACGTGGTTCCCCTGCGCCTGCGCAGCGTGAGCACCCGTTATAAAAAGGTCATCGGCGGCTATCTGATTATGCTGCAGCGACAGATCAAGAAGTATCTGGAAGCGCTCGATAAGGGTGACGTCAAGAGCAGTGACCTCAAGGCGATGTTGCGTTACACCCGCCAGACGCTGTGCATTAGTGACAAGGCAACCGACAGCATGGACGATGCGGCCCTTGCCGCATGGCTGCGCGACAAACTGAACCGCCCCATTCGCGTGTGCGGTGTCGTCCCCAACGAGGGTGAGCCCGGAGGTGGCCCCTATCTGGCCTATAATACTGATGGCTCGTCATCGCCCCAGATACTTGAGTCGGCCCAGATCAATCCGGATGATCCCGCATCGGTCGAGATGATGAAGGGCGGCACGCACTTCAATCCTGTGGATCTGGTGTGCTACATCAAGGATTATAAGGGCATCAAGTTTGACCTGAAGAAGTTTGTTGACCGCGAGACGGGATTTATCAGTGTCAAGAGCAAAGACGGTGTCGACATCAAGGCGCTGGAACTGCCGGGCTTGTGGAATGGGTCGATGAGCGATTGGAACACGGCGTTTGTCGAGGTCCCCATCGAAACGTTCAATCCCGTTAAGACGGTTAATGACCTGCTGCGCAAAGCGCACCAGTGAGAACAGTGAACCGTTGATCAATGAAACTGAGGTACATTATATAGAGAAAATGAAGAAGATACTTTTGGTCGTGTTGCTGGCATTGGCTGCCTTTGGTGCCAATGCGCAGACCTATGAACCCGATACCGTCTATACCGTGCGGTCTATCGATCAGGATCAATTCAAGGACTTGATTGCCGACTGGGGCGCCCGTGACTGGAACATGGTGAGCCCGAGGCCCGTGGTTATCGATTTCTATGCCGACTGGTGCGGGCCCTGCAAGCGCCTTACACCTGTGTTGCGTGAGGTGTGCCAGTATTATCATGGAGAGGTAGACTTCTATCGCATCAATGTGGACGATAATCCCGACATCGCCAGCGTGTTTGAGATACGCAGCATTCCTTATCTGCTCATCTGCCCCCTCGACGGTGAGCCGATGAATGTCGTCGGCCTCTATCCTAAACAGGAATATATCCGGGTCATCGACCAAGCGTTGGGCCGCTGATTTGCCGGCGATTTTAAAAATAATCCGCTAAAAGCATTGCGGGGTGAAAAGTTTTTTGTAACTTTGCCCCGCTTTTTAGCGAAACATTTATTAATCAACTTATTTTTAACGATTTATGAACAAGTACGAAACCGTTTTCATTTTGACTCCCGTTTTGTCTGATGATCAGATGAAGGAAACGGTAGAAAAGTTCAAGCAGGTGCTCACCGACAATGGCGGCACTATTGAGAACGAAGAGAATTGGGGACTGCGCAAACTCGCATATCCCATCGAGAACAAGAACACTGGTTTTTACACCCTGATCGAGTTTAACGGTGAACCCACCATCGTTGCAAAGTTGGAAACCGCTTTCCGCCGCGATGAGAAGGTTATCCGTTTCCTCACCTTCCGTCTGGACAAGTACGCTGCAGAGTATGCTGTGAAGCGTCGCGCCGTACGCAAGGCTAAGCAGGAAGAGCGCGCTGCCCAGGAGGCTGCTGCTCAAGAGGCACCCGTTGCAGAAGAGGCTCCCAAGGCTGATGCACCCGCTGCCGAGGCTTAAAAAACCAACGAGTTAAACTTAATTTAGGAGGTAAAAAACAATGGCACAAGAAAACCAAAGGCCCAATAATCAGGGCGAAATCCGTTATCTGACTCCGCTGTCAGTTGACACCCGCAAGAAGAAATACTGCCGTTTCAAACGCAGTGGTATCAAGTACATCGACTACAAGGACCCCGAGTTCCTGAAGAAGTTCCTCAACGAGCAGGGCAAAATCCTGCCCCGTCGCATCACTGGCACCTCTCTGAAGTTCCAGCGCCGCGTGGCAAAGGCTGTTAAGCGTGCCCGTCATCTGGCATTGCTGCCCTATGTGACCGACTTGATGAAATAAACAACACGATTACACAAAGGAGGAAACAACTATGAAGATTATTTTGAAAGAAGATATCGTCAATCTTGGTTTCAAGAACGACGTTGTGGAAGTGAAGAACGGCTATGGCCGCAACTATCTCATCCCCGCAGGCAAGGCTATCCTGGCTACTCCCAGTGCGCTTAAGATCCACGCCGAGAATCTGCGTCAGCAGGCTCACAAGTTGGCAAAGGTGAAGGCCGATGCTGAAGAGGCTGCCAAGGCATTTGAGGGCGTATCGCTGACCATCCCCGTAAAGGTTAGCCCCACGGGCACTATCTACGGTTCGGTAGGCGCTGCTCAGATTCATGAGGCTCTGCTCGCTGCTGGTCACAATGTGGACCGCAAGATCGTCAGCGTGCATGAGAGCGTAAAGACCGTCGGCAAGTACAATGCTGTTGTGCGCTTGCACAAGGAGGTCGCTGTCGAGATCCCCTTTGAGGTGATCGCCGAGAACGCCGAGGAACTCGCTGCCGAGCGTGCCGCACGCAAGGCCGAGGAGGCTGCTCATCAGGCTGCTCTGGCTGCCGCCAAGGCTGCTGAGGAAGGCACCGAAGAGGCCACCGACGAGGCTACCGACGAGGCCGCTGAGGCTCCCGCTGCAGAGTAATAAAACAACATGATAACGATGAAGTCACCGGCCTTTCTCCACATGGTCGGTGGTTTTTTTTTATTACGGTTGTTGGTTGCCCTGCACATTCCTGTAACAGGCCAACTAACAACTAAGAACTAACAACTAAGAACTAACAACTAACAACTAACAACTAACAACTAACAACTAAGAACTAACAACTATGGTCAAGCATATAGTCATGTTTAAGTTGCAGGGAACCGACCAGGTGCGTCGTGATGCAGCCCTGCGTTTCAAGGCCGCGCTGGATGCACTCCCCGAGCAGATCGACGTGCTGCAGAGTATCGAGGTTGCCCTCAACGAGAATCCTGCTGAGGAATGGGATGTGGTGCTCACAGCCATCGTTCCTACGATGGCAGATGTAGCCACCTATGCCCAGCATCCCGCCCATGTCGCTGCTGCCGCCATCATCAAGGATGTGAAGCAGGCTCGCGCCTGTGTGGACTATAATTGCTGATTATCAGCCACGACGGCTGAGATGCGCAACATCTACTGAGACAGCAAAAAAGACAGGGCCCAAAGCGATGCGTAGGGCCCTGTCTTTGTCCTGTTTTCCGCACTAGTATTTTGATATAAGAGATTGCGACTGATCTTCACGGAATTAGCGCATCGGATTTTGCAAAATGGCGTGTCCCGTGCTGTTTTTATTTGGCAGAAAAGGTCGAAGACCTTGACAAGGCCGTGGGCCTTGAATTATGGCAACCCCATGGCGCACAGGCCGATAAGTCTGTGAAGTGAACCTAAAAAGTTGGACTGATTAATGTATATGTTAATCTCGTTTTTTTGTGTCCAACTTTTGGGGCGCAGTTCATCTGTGTGGCATGGGGAAAGGGAAGCTAGAGAGAACGGGCCTCGTAGAGGGCCACACACCACAGGCTTAGGAAATGTCGCAGTTAGTGGCCCCCTTCAGGGCCCATCGTGAGTAGCATTCGAGCCACCACGCCACGAGGACCTACAGCCCTCGCGCCGTGGTGTTACCTCAAGTCAAGGCCGCTGGCCTTGTGCAGGCCTTCGACCTGCTTATCTAGAGCAACACAACGGCGTGCCCCAATGCGGAAAATAGGAAAAGACAGGGCCCAAACCGATGCGTTTGGGCCCTGTCTTTGTTATGTGTGCCGGTTCAAACCAGCCATGAAGTTTTAGTCGTTCCAGGTGCCTTTGAGCAACCTGTCGATGAGTGAGGTCACGTCATCGATGTTGACTTTGCCGTCCTTGTCGCAGTCGGCCTCGGGATTAGCCTCGGTGCCTCTGAGCAGGATGTCGATGAGTGAGGTGACGTCGTCGATGTTGACTCGAGCGTCGCGGTTCACGTCGCCACGGGCATCGCTGATGACCAGGGTCATGTTATCCACGCTGAGTTGGAGAATCCACTCTCCAGCCGGAATCTTAAATGCCTGGTAGTTGCTTGAAGTGAGGCTGAGCGTTTGATCAAGCATCTCGTCGGTTACCCAGAAGTCACCCTCGCTGATGGCACCGAAGCGTGAACTTGCGATGTCCTCCCAGCCGCCATTGTCACCATCGTTCTCAGAGAGCAACTTGGTAAATCCGAAGTAACTGAAACCGTCGTTCTCGCCAGCGGTGTGGATGTTAAGGCTGTAGGTGTAGTTGGCATTCTTCTCCATCATAGTGCCCACGTTGGGGAACCAGCCGCCATTGTCATTGACCTCACCCAGGATATAGACGTCGCCTGTGTAGTGGGTCTCGCCTTGTACCTTGTTGACAGTGGCTTGCACGGTGTTGGTCTCGGAGTTGAACCCAATGAATACGTCATACACACCTGCGTCAGCGATATTGATGAGATAGTTGCTCTCGGGCCAGCAGGTGTCCCAGTTGCCATTCTTCACCACCTTGAACTCGATATTGCAGGGCTCGAGTTGAACACCTTGCTTGCTCCAGTGATAAACGCCAGAGTCGCTCTCGCTCATGATGTTGGCTTCGGCGGCAGGATTCCATTCCTCACCAAAGAGTGCTGCCGGAGCACCAGCCACAACGTAGAAGTCGTCGGTGGGCTCGTTCAGTTGGGCTTCGCAGTTGACTTCCTTGGTCTCCTCGTTGAAGGTGATGGTCACGGCGTAGTTGCCGTTCTCGGCAATGTTGTAGGAGTAGTTCTCGCTGGGATATGCCACGCTCCAATTGTGGTCTTGAACGACCTTGAAGAGGAGTTCGCCAGCGGTGAGGTCCACACTCTTCCTGTAGAATCGGTAGAGGCCGTCGGCCAGCGTCATGTCGTTGTCGGTGTTGGTTTCGCTCCATGTGGTGCCAAACAGCGCCTCGTTGTTACCAGCCACGGTATAGGTGTGGGAACCGAGATCGGGAACCTCCTCGATCAGGATAATGGAACAATTAACCGTCTTGGTCGCAGCATCAAAGGTGATCAACACATCGTAGTAACCCTTGACGCCTACAGCCTGGACGTAGTTGCTGGCGGGGTAGGCGATGTCCCAACTGTGGTTGGCGACAACCTTGAACTGGAAATCTCCCGCTGAGAGCAGAACGTGCTCCTTGGACCAGGTGTAGAGGTTGAGGTCATCGTCAAAGGTCATGTCATTGTCGGTGTTGGAGGGATCCCATGTGGTGCCAAAGAGCCCTAGGTCACTGCCGGCCACAGAGTAAACATCCTCGGTAATCGGTGCCACGTAACCGTCAATCTTGAACTTCTTCTCGTTGAGATCAAATGTCACTGTGTATTCCGATCCAGTGCCGATAAACTTGTATGCGCCACTGCTCTGACGTTGGGTTGTGGTCCACTCACCGACATTCACGGTCTGATCGCTGCCTGTGCTGGGGCTAAAGCGGTAAGTGCTGTTAAAGACGTCCCAATCGCTGTCGAGGCCATCGGCAAAGCAGAAATACGCTGCTCCAGTGATGGTGGTCACATAGGTATAGGTGCCATCGGCATTATCGTTCATCTCAATGCCTTGGCTGGGGTCCCAGCCCTTGCCGAGAGGCGCGTCGCCCACGATATAGATGGCCGCATTAGCGCTCATGCTCACCAGGGCAAGCATCATCGATAAGATAAGAGTTAATTTTTTCATGCTTAAATAAAGTTTAAAAAATGAATGGTTTTATAATAAAGTTGGTTCTTCTTGAATCGTCCTCAGTATAGGAAATTGCTCAAAATTAGCATAAATGTGTGCTGATGCGCAATGTTTTTGATGCGTATTCAGTGAATTTGTTATGCAAACGTTTGCACTGCCCGCCGATGATGGTCGGCGGGCGTGTGAGTGCCCGAAAAGGCGATATCTGTGATACGTAAAACGATTATCGGACCGCGTGGCCGATAAGTTCAAACGGCAGGGCTTGGTCGATATGCACCTGGGCAAACTCCCCAATGGTGAGAGGCTCGTCTTTCTGGATAAGCACTTCGGGATCGACTTCGGGGCTGTCCCACTGTGTGCGGCCCACGTAGTAGTCCTCGTCTTCGCGGTCAACGATGACGCGGAATCGCTGCCCGACCTTCTGCTGCTGGATGTCCATTGAGATTTCTTCCTGCAGGGCCATCAGTTGTTGCAGCCTGTCCTGCTTGACTTGCTGTGGGATGTCGTCGCTCAGGTTGTTGGCGGCCCATGTGCCGGCCTCCTCGCTGTAGGCAAACGCGCCCATGCGTTCAAATCTGGCCTGACGCGTGAAGTCGATCAGTTCGGCAAACTCCTTTTCGCCCTCGCCGGGGAAACCGACCATCAGCGTTGTGCGGATGTGGATGCCGGGTACCTCGCGGCGCAACCTGGCCAGCAGGTCTAGGGTCTCCTGGCGGCTGATATGGCGCCGCATGTTGGTCAGCACCTTGTCGCTGATGTGCTGCAGGGCGATGTCCAGATAGGAGCACACATTGTCTCGGCTGGCCATCACGGGCAGGATATCGTAGGGGAATTGGGTGGGGTAGGCATAGTGCAGGCGTATCCATTCCACGCCCTCAATGTCGTCCATGCGGTCGATGAGTTCGGGCAACATCATGCGCCCTTCCAGGTCCAAGCCATAGGACGACAGGTCCTGTGCGATGACGTTAAACTCCTTGACGCCTTGCTCGGCCAGGCGCTTCACCTCGTCGAGCAACTGCTGCATGGGGACCGAGGTGTGGCGGCCCGTGATGAGGGGAATGGCGCAGAAGGCGCAGAACCGGTTGCAGCCCTCCGAAATCTTCATGTAGCAGTAGTGACTGGGGGTAGTCAGGCAACGCTCGTGTGCCAGGTCGTCGCGATAGGCGTGCCCCAGGTCGGCCAGCAAGCCCTTCCAGTCAAACTTGCCGTAGAAGCGGTCGACTTCGGGTAGCGCTTCTACGAGTTCGGCACGGAATCTCTCGGCCAGGCAACCCATGACGATCAGGTTGCGTATCTTGCCTAGCCGCTTGGCTTCGCCCAGGCGCAGGATGGTGTCGATGGACTCTTGCTGGGCGTCGGCGATAAAACCGCAGGTGTTCACGACCACCGTTTCGGCGTCGATGCGGCTGCTGTTGTGGCTCACGCTATAGCCTGCGGCCTGCAGTTGACGCATCAGGTGCTCGCTGTCCACCAGGTTTTTGGAACAGCCCAGTGAGATGATGTCTATCTTGTTTTTCCTCATGCTTGATGATTTCTGGATGGTCTCAAGAGAATCCAGGGCACCTGATTATTCCTCGTTTACGCCGAACAGCGACTTGACAAACTCGCGTTTGTTGAAGATCTGCAGGTCGGTCATCTGCTCGCCCAGGCCGATGTACTTGACGGGAATCTGGAACTGGTCGCTCACGCCGATGACCACGCCGCCCTTGGCCGTGCCGTCGAGTTTGGTGATGGCCAGGGCATTGACTTCGGTCGCTGCCGAGAATTGCTTGGCCTGCTCAAAGGCGTTCTGGCCGGTGGAGCCATCCAGCACGAGCAGCACCTCTTGGGGCGCCTCGGGCAGGATCTTGCGCATGGTATTCTTGATTTTGGTCAACTGGTTCATCAGGCTCACGTTGTTGTGCAGGCGGCCTGCCGTGTCGATGATGACCACGTCGGCGTTTTGTGCCACGGCGCTCTGCACGGCGTCATAGGCCACGGCGGCGGGGTCTGTGCCCATCTTGTGCTTGATGACGGGGACTCCCACGCGGTTGCCCCAGATCTCGAGTTGCTCATCGGCAGCGGCGCGATAGGTGTCGGCTGCTCCCAGCACGACCTTGTTGCCGGCCTGCTTGAACTGGTAAGCGAGTTTGCCGATGGTGGTGGTCTTGCCCACGCCGTTGACGCCCACGACCATAATAACGTAGGGCTTGCTCTGCTCGGGCACGGTGAAGTCCTCGAGTTCGGCATTGTTGTTGTCGGCAAGCATCTGTGAGATTTCGTCACACAGCAACTCGTTTAACTCGTCGGTGCCCACATATTTGTCGCGCGCCACGCGCTCCTGCAGGCGGTCGATGATCTTGACCGTGGTGTCAACACCCACGTCGCTGGTTACAAACACTTCTTCCAGATTGTCGAGCACGTCGTCGTCAACCGTCGATTTGCCGGCTACGGCATGCTTGATTTTCTCAAACACACCCTGTTTGGTCTTTTCCAGCCCCTTATCGAGTGTCTCTTTCTTCTCGCGGGAGAATAATTTCTTGAACAGTCCCATAATTGCGTTCAGTTATTTGATTTTCTGCAAAGGTACACATTTTCTGGCGCTCCGATGGTGTGATAGGGCGTTTTTTTTGATTTATGCATAGGTTTCACTATCTTTGCACGCATCTAAAATCATATCTTGTATGAAACGCATTGCATTCTGTATGATAGCCTGCCTGCTGCTGGTAGCCTGTGGATCCAAGCAGCAGGAACAGCCGCAAGCGCCCTCGGCGCTGGAGCGGGAGATGGCGGCGCTCTATGGCGAGAACACGGTCATCGAGGGCGACTATCCCGATTCTCTGGCCGTGGAAGCGGCCAATGGCATCTTTGTGGGCCAGCGCGATGGCGCGTTGCTTGCATTCAAGGGGATACCTTACGCTTTGCAACCCACTGGCGACCGCCGCTGGCAGGAGGCCAGGCCTGAGCCCGACAGCCGCCTCGTGCGCGAGGCTAAATATTTCGGCCACACGGCCATCCAGTCGCGCAGCCAGGGCAACGGAGCCTCTCTCTATCCTCAGGGCGAAGACTGCCTGACCTTGAACGTGTGGACCGCGGCCAGTGGCATGCGCACAGCGCGCCGCCCTGTGATGGTGTGGATTCACGGCGGCTCTTATGTGAGCAACGGCACGGCCAATCCCCATGACTGGGGCGATAAATTGGTGAAAGCGCACCCCGAGGTCGTTATGGTCTCGATCAACTACCGTCTGGGGTTGCTGGGCTTTCTCGATCTCTCGTCGTTGCCCGATGGCAAGGCCTATGCCCGCAGCGGCAACCTGGGTCTGCTGGATCAGGTCGAGGCCTTGCGCTGGGTCAAGAGGAATATCGCGGCTTTTGGCGGCGACCCCGACAATGTGACCATCGTGGGCCACTCGGCAGGGGCGGGAAGTGTGTCGCTGCTGGCGAGCATCGACGAGGCACAAGGTCTGTTTCGCCGCGCCATCATGCAGAGTGGCAGCGTAGCCTTTACCAGCAGCCGTGAGGACTGCCAGCGCTTGACCCAGCGTGTGCTTGATGCCACGGGCGCCAAAACGGTAGCCGACCTGCAGGCCCTCTCCCAAGACGACATCATCGCCCTCAACGACAAGGTGGGTGAGTTCTACCGCTTCCCCGAGCGTGACGGCGACTTGATTCCCGAGGATCCCTACAGCCGCTTCGACGGCTTCAATGCGGGCATCGATATGCTCATCGGCTCGAATGCCGACGAGGCACGCTTCTGGATCGATGCCATGGGCGGCGAGGACAAGTTTGACGTGGCTACATGGCTGTGGGCCCGTTATATCACCCTGTCGCTCGACAGTGCCCAGCGCAGCAGTGCCAACCGCTTCCTGAGCGATGGTGATGTGGAGAATACCTCTTACAGTTCGCCATCGGTTGAGTTCCTCAACGAACTGATGTTCCGTGTGCCCGCCATCGAGATGGCTCAGCGTCATGCCGCATCAGGCGGTCGGACCTATCTGTACACGTGGCTGGTACCATTGGGTGGTAACGATACCAAGTATGGCGCTTGCCATGGCGCCGAGGTGTGCTATGTGCTCAACACGGGACGGCAGATCAAGCATGGGGAAGCGCCCGACCCGCAGTTGGCCAACCAGGTGCAGCAGATGTGGGTGAACTTTGCCACGACGGGCAATCCCAGCACACCGGGACACTACTGGCCCGCCTACGACACCACTCAGCGCGCATCCATGCTGATCGCGAGCGATACGCTGATGGTCGAAAATGACCGCTTGGCAGGGCAACGCCGCCTCATCGCGCCGCTCATGAGGGAATACATCTCGCCCATCTTCAGCGACCTGCTCGACAAGGCCCCGTGGTATCTCGGCATCGCCATCGGCACCCTGGTTGCCGCGCTGTTGCTGCTCACGTGGCTCATCATCCGCATCCGCCGTCTGTTCAACCCCTCCAAAAAATCAAAATCATCCAGATAGTCCCGTTTATACAGTTATGAAGATCATTTCATTCCTTCTCTTGCTGTTGTCGGCGTGCCTGGGCGCCTATGCACAGCAGGCCGCTTATGTCCCCAGCCAGGAAAACCTCCAGGCTCGCCAGCAGTTCCAGGACAACAAACTCGGCGTCTTTATCCACTGGGGCGTCTATTCCATGCTCGCCGACGGCGAGTGGGTGATGCTCAACAAGCGCATCGACCGCGACGAGTATGCCCAGTTGCCGGCAGGCTTTTATCCCTCGCGCTTCGACGCCGACGAGTGGGTGCGCACCATCAAGGATGCCGGCGCACGTTACATCACCATCACCTCGCGCCACCACGACGGTTTCTCGATGTTCAAGAGCAATGCCAGCGACTACAACATCGTCGATGCCACCCCCTATGGGCGCGATGTGCTCAAGGAACTGGCCGACGCCTGCCAGCGCCACGGCATCAAGTTGCACTTCTACTATTCCCACCTCGACTGGCACCGCCTCGATTACCCCCTGGGCCGCCACCAGGAGCAGTTGCCTCACGACCCCTCGACGACCGACTGGCCGCAGTACTACAAGTTCATGAACGACCAGTTGACCGAGTTGCTCACCAATTATGGCCCCGTGGGCGCCATCTGGTTTGATGGCAAGTGGGAGCACGACACCGACCCTGTGCCCTTTGACTGGCAACTCGACGAGCAGTACGCCCTCATCCACCGCTTGCAACCCGCCTGTCTCATCGGCAACAACCACCACGAGGTGCCCTTCCCCGGCGAGGATATACAGATATTTGAGCAGGACGTGCCTGGCGAGAACACCGCCGGCTACTCGGGCGAGAACGGCATCAGCCAGTTGCCGCTGGAGACCTGCATGACCATGAACCGCACCTGGGGCTACCGCATCACCGACAAGAACTACAAGAGCGCCGACGACATCATCCGCACACTGGTCAAGGCCGCTGGGCGCAATGGCAACCTGCTCATCAACGTGGGGCCACGTCCCGATGGTTGTCTGCCCACCGAGGCCGTCGAGCGTCTGCATGCCCTGGGCGAGTGGATGCGCCAGCATGGCGAGAGCATCTACGGCACCCGTGGCGGCATCATTCCACCGCATGATTGGGGCGTGACCACCCAGCGTGGCAACACCCTGTATCTGCACATCCTCAACCTCAACGACGATGCCTTGTTCATTCCGCTCGATGCCAAGCGCATCCGCCAGGTGCGCCTGTTCGACGGCAAGAGCAACTTGCGCTACACGGCCTCGGCAACGGGCACCACCATCACCCTGCCATCGGTCCCCAAGGCAGTCGATACCATCGTCGAAATCACCCTCAAGAACTAACAACTAAGAACTAACAACTAACAACTAAGAACTAACAACTATTATAATGAAAAAATCCATCTTTTCTGCCTTTCTGATGATGGCATTGGCCATCGCCGCCAGCGGTCAGGACATGGACCGCATGACAGAGTCTTGCACCAGCATCTTAGTGGGCCGTCTGGCCAGCACCGATGGCTCGGTCATCACCTCACACACCTGCGACGCGCGCTACCGCACATGGATGACCATGGTCCCCGCACAGGACTATGACCGCGACACGGTCACCGCCATCTACCGCAACCGCTACCACACCCTCTCTCCCAAGGATCTCAACGGCATGGTCTATGCCAACGCCATACCCCAAGTGCGCCACACCTACCGCTTCCTCGACACCGCCTATCCCTGCCTTAACGAGAAGCAGTTGGCCATGGGCGAGACCACCATTTCGGGACGCGATACCTTGCAGAACAAGGCTGGCGTGTTCATGATCGAAGAGTTGGCACGCATCGCACTCGAGCGTTGCACCACGGCTCGCGAAGCGATACGCCTCATGGGCCAGTTGGTCAAGAAATATGGCTATGGCGACAGCGGCGAGTGCCTCACCATTGCCGACAAGCACGAGGCCTGGATCTTCGAAATCTTTGGCGAGGGTCCCAAGCGTGTGGGCGGCGTCTGGGCTGCCGTGCGCATCCCCGACGATGAGATCACGGTGTCGGCCAACATCTCGCGCATCGGCGCCATCGACCTCAGCGACACCGACCATTACATGGCCTCCGACAATGTCTATGAGGTCGCCAAGCGACTCAAGTTGTGGGACGGCAAGGAGCCGTTCTGCTTCTGGAAAGCCTACAGCGGCACCAACTACCTCAAGCAGGTCAAGAACTACAGCACCCGCGAACTCTACATCATGCAGCAACTGGCACCGTCACTGGGACTGACCGACACCATCCAGAACCTGCCTCTGAGCATCAAGCCCGACAAGCAAGTCAGCGTTCAGGACGTGTCGCGACTGCTGGGCAGTTACTACGAGGGCAGCCCGCTCGACCTGAGTGCCCGCCACAAGATTCCCAACCCCAAGCGCAAAGACAAGCAGGGCAACATAGACCCGAACCAGCCCGACAGCATCGTCTCCCCAGTGGCCAATCCCTGGATCACCAACGAGCAGATGGCCATGTTCTATGCCATGGGTGACTCGGCCATGAAGTGGACACGCACCGTCAGTGTGCCCTGGTGCTCCTACAGCACCGTCATCCAATTGCGATCATGGCTGCCCGACGAGGTCGGAGGCGTGGCATGGATGGCACTGGACAACCCCGGCGAGAGCCCCAGGTTCCCCATCTTCTGCGGCAATACCGACCTCCCCGCATCCATCAAGGTCTGCGGACACGGCAGTGAGGACGACAACACCGCCCTGTGGCAGTTCCGCAAAGCCAACCGACTCGCCAGCCTGCGATGGGGAGTCTTCCGCAAGACACTCGAGCCCGCGCGAGACCACTTCCTGGACAAAGGACTCCGCGAACTCCCCATGATTGAAAAGACCTGGCAGGAACTCAACGCCACCGACAAGGCCGCAGCAGCCCAACTGCTCAACGACTACACCGCCGACGCCCTCGGCGCCGCCGCCTACAGATGGCAGCAGATGGCCCACGACTTCTGGCTCCAAACCTGGAAAGGCTTCTAACTCCCCAGTCCCTAAGGACCTTAAGGATGGTGGTTGCTTAACCAATGGCTCTGATATCTAGCGGATTATGCGAAAACGCCTTGAGGACGTCTCGCTGCTTTTTGACAATAATGGCCCCCTGCTTGAGGGAGCCATTTGTGATAGATAGAATATGGGTGTGTGAAGTTACTTGTAGCGGTCGCTGATGTTGTAGATGGCTTTGTAGATGTCGCGGTCAACGTCGGTCAGGGCGATGTTGCGGCGGGCCATGACACGCTCGGCGATGGTGTAGAAGGTCTCGAGGGGGACGTTCTTGAAGCCGGCGGCTGCGCTGCCTTCCTGGAACGATGCGACGAAGTTGCGGGGGAAGCCTGATCCGTGGATGTTGACGCCCACGCCGAGGACGGTGGCTGTGTTGATCATGCCGTTGACGCCGATCTTGCTATGGTCGCCCATAAACAGGCCGCAGAACTGCAGTCCGGTGCGCTCAAAGCGCTTGCTGGCATAGTTCCAGAGTTTGATCTCGCCATAGTCGTTCTTGAGGTTGCTGGCCGTGGTGCCGCCGCCGATGTTGCACCACTCGCCGATGACGGCATCGCCGAGAAAGCCCTCGTGGGCCTTGTTGCTGTAGCCGATAAAGACGGAGTTCTCGACCTCGCCGCCGATCTTGCAGTGCGGACCCAGGGTGGTGGCGCCGTAGACCTTGGCACCGATGCGCACCTTGGCGTCGTGGCAAGCGGCAAAGCCGCCGCGGACGCAGGCGCCTTCCATCACCTCGACGCGCGGGCCGATGTAGATGGGACCCTCGTGGGTGTTGAGCATGGCGCCCTCGACGTAGGCATCGGGCTCGACAAAGATGCGGGAGGGGTCGCCGATGATGGTATTGCTCGCTGACAGGGGCTGGGATTCACGACCAGCGGTGAGGCGCTCAAAGTCTTGGGCCATCACCACGGCGTTATACTCGAAGATGTCATACAGATGCTTGACGATGAGCGGAATGTCGGTGGCAAACTGCACGTGCGTATAGTGACGGGCATCATAGTCGTGGGCCGTGCCGTTAAAGGCGATGAGTTCCTCGCCCACCATCAGGGCCTCGCCCAGTTGCAGCGAGAGCACTTGCTGGGCCAGTTGCGGGGTGGGGATGACGTGGCCGGCCACCATGAGGTTGCTGCTGCGGCGCACGTGCAGCGGGAATTTCTTCTTCAGGTAAGGCACGGTGAGGTAACTGTAGTTGGCCTCGCCGAGCATGGCTTGCCACTTCTCGCCGATGGTGGTGATGCCCACACGCAGCATGGCGGTGGGGCGTGTGTAGGTGAACGGCAAGAGTTGTCGGCGTACCTCGTTGTCGTCAAACAGGATGATATTGCGTAGTGCGGTCTTCTTCATCGCATCAAAAGTTCGGTTTCGGGGTGACAAAATTAGTTGTTTTTCTCGAATATTATTGTATTCGCGCCCAAAAATGGTTAACTTTGCAAGTTGTTTAACTGCAAAAAATAGGACATGAACTTTTGGGAACAGGACATCAAGGGCGTGTGGGTGATTGAGCCTAAGCGCTTTGGCGACAAGAGGGGATACTTCAGCGAGGTGTTCAAGCAGGCTGATTTTGACGCAACGGTAGGGCATATCGACTTTGTGCAGGATAACGAGTCGTTCTCCAGCAAGGGGGTGGTGCGCGGGCTGCACTTCCAGCGTGGCGAGTGGAGCCAGGCCAAACTGGTGCGCGTCTCTCGCGGTGCGGTCCTGGACGTGGCCGTGGACCTGCGCAAGGACAGTCCCACGTGGGGCCGGCATGTTGCCGTGGTGCTCGATGCCGACAGCGGGCGCCAGATGTTCATTCCGCGTGGCTTCGCCCACGGCTTTGCGGTGCTGAGCGATGTGGCCCAGTTCCAGTACAAGGTAGATAACGTTTATGCCCCACAGAGCGAGGCGACGTTGCGCTTTGACGAGCCGGCGTTGGCTATCGACTGGCATATTCCCCGAGGCGAAATGCTCCTGAGTGACAAGGACCTCAAGGGTCTGTCGCTGTCCGAGATGACTCCCGATTTCCTCGGCTTCTAACTGAAAGATATCATCTGCCGATACAGAAAAGGAGCGTGGGCAACAGTCGCTGTGACTGCTGCCCACGCTTGGTCTGGACGGATGCTGCCGTTGCTTGCCGCGAGTGGCCTCGTTCCGGCCCGTTGCCGATGGCGTCAATTCTTAAAGATGAGTTGGTCGCCAGCAGCATCGATGGTGATGGGGCGGTCGCGGTTGACCCGCATGGCGATGATATCCTTGCTCAACTGGTTGAGCACCATCGACTGGATGGCTCGCTTGACGGGACGGGCTCCGAACTCGGGGTCATAACCGGCCTTGGCCAGCAGGTTGATGGCGGCATCGGTGGCCTCAAGGGTGATGCCGTTCTTGGCCAGCATGCGTTTGACGCTCGAGAGTTGCAAGGTGACGATCTGACGGATTTGCTCCTCGTCGAGCGGCGTGAACATGATGATCTCGTCGATACGGTTGAGGAACTCGGGGCGGATGGTCTTCTTCAGCATCTCCATCACATCGTCTCGGGTCTGGCTGATGACGTTGTCGCGGTTCTCACGGGTCAGGTGCTCGAAGCGCTCGCGAATCAGGCTTGATCCCAGGTTGCTGGTCATGATGATGATGGTGTTCTTGAAGTTGACGGTGCGGCCCTTGTTATCGGTCAAGCGGCCGTCGTCGAGCACTTGCAGCAAGACGTTGAAGACATCGGGGTTGGCCTTCTCGATCTCGTCGAACAGCACTACCGAATAGGGCTTGCGCCTGACGGCTTCGGTCAACTGGCCACCCTCGTCATAACCCACATAGCCGGGAGGGGAACCGATGAGCCTGGTGACGGAGAACTTCTCCTGATACTCGCTCATGTCGATGCGCGTCATCATGTTCTCGTCGTTGAACATGTAGTCGGCCAGCGCCTTGGCCAGTTCGGTCTTGCCCACACCGGTGGTGCCTAGGAAGATGAATGATCCGATAGGCCGGCGCGGGTCGTTCAGGCCGGCACGGCTGCGGCGCACGGCATCGCTGATGGCTGTGATGGCATCGTCCTGCCCCACAACGCGCTTGTGCAGTTCCTCCTCGAGGTGCAGCAACTTCTCCTTCTCGCTCTGGAGCATCTTGGTGACGGGAATGCCTGTCCAGCGGGAAACAACATCGGCAATGTCGTCGCTATCGACTTCTTCCTTGATGAGCGCTTTGTCGCCCTGCATGCTGCGCAGGCGCTCCTGAATCTGAGCGTTCTCGTCCTGCTTCTGCTTGATGAGCGAATAGCGTATCTCTGCCACGCGACCGTAGTCGCCATTGCGTTCGGCTCGCTCTGCCTCAAAGTTGAGTTGCTCGATGTCGATCTTGTTCTGCTGAATTTTGTTGATGAGTTCTTTCTCGCTTTTCCACTTGGCGTTATAGTCACTCTCGCGATCCTTGAGTTCGGCAATCTGCTTGTCCAGGTCGGCGATGCGTGCCTCGTCTCCGTCGCGCTTGATGGCGGCACGCTCAATCTCGAGTTGTGAAATCTTGCGTGAAATCTCGTCCAGGCTTTGGGGCACACTGTCCATCTCGATGCGCAGTTTGGCAGCGGCTTCATCAACAAGGTCGATGGCCTTGTCTGGCAGGAAACGATCGCTGATGTAGCGTTGGCTCAACTGCACCGCGGCGATGATGGCATCATCCTTGATGCGCACCTTGTGGTGATTCTCGTAGCGCTCTTTCAGACCTCGCAGGATGGCAATGGCGCTCTCCTCGTCGGGTTCGTCGACCATAACGATCTGGAATCGGCGTTCGAGGGCTTTGTCCTTCTCGAAGTATTTCTGGTACTCGTCGAGTGTCGTGGCACCGATGCTGCGCAGGTCGCCGCGGGCTAGGGCGGGCTTGAGGATGTTGGCGGCATCCATCGCACCGCTGCTCTTGCCTGCTCCTACCAGCGTATGAATCTCGTCAATGAAGAGGATGATCTCGCCCTGGGCTTGAGTGATCTCGTTGATGACCGACTTGAGCCGCTCCTCAAATTCGCCTTGATACTTTGCTCCGGCGATGAGGGCTCCCATATCGAGCGAGTAGACTTGCTTCATCTTCAGATTCTCGGGCACGTCGCCACGCACGATGCGCTGGGCTAGCCCTTCGACAATCGCCGTTTTGCCTGTGCCAGGCTCACCGATGAGGATGGGGTTGTTCTTGGTGCGGCGGCTCAGGATTTGCAGCACGCGCCTGATCTCGTCGTCACGGCCGATGACGGGATCGAGTTTGCCTTGGCGTGCGCGCTCATTCAGATTGATGGCATACTTGCTCAAGGCGTTGTACTGTTCCTCGGCACTCTGCGAGGTGGCGCTCTTGCCCTTGCGCAACTCGTCGATGGCGGCCTTGAGGTCGTCACGGGTCATTCCCGCATCCTTGAGGATTGTCGAGACTGCTGATTTGACCTCGAACAGAGCCATCAGTATGGCCTCGATCGTCACATATTGGTCACCGCCCTTGCTGGCCAAGTCGTTGGCCTTGTCAAGCACTTTGCTGGCATCGTTGCTCAGATAGGGCTCACCTCCGCTCACATGAGGCAAGCGGCGCAGTGCCTCCTCAAGGGGGCGTTCTACATTGGCGGGGTTGATGTCCAACTTCTGGAAGATGAACTTAACCACCGCATCACCCTCGGCCATAACTGCCCGCATGAGATGCTCAGGCTCGACAGCCTGATTACCACTGTCGCGTGTCAGTTGCACGGCTTTCTGGATGACTTCTTGTGCTTTGATTGTAAAATTGTTGAAATTCATATAGTTGTTTCTCCTTTCATGCTTAGGCCATGGATGCCTGTTGGCACCGCTATAGGTCTCTCAACACTTGTGCCACTTGCGTAGAACTGACAAAATGGCAGTTTTACAGAGTGAAGAAGAATGGCCCGTCTCCTTCGCATAGGTGACAGGCCATAAATTGATAATGTATGAAAATGAGTGATTTTACTTCTTAGCCAATACGGTAATGAAGGTAATCAGTGAGATGGCAGTGCCGAGCACACTCACACCAGCGGTGTAGACGGGAGGCAGACTCCAGATCGAGCGTTTCTTGTACTTGTTGGGCTCAACGTAGAGGATGTCGTTCTGTTGCAACTCAAATTCAGGCATTGTCATGAAGTTGGCGTCATTCATGTTGATGCGCTTCACTTGGCGCTGTCCGTTGGCATCGGTGCGGATGAGCATGATGTTGTCGCGACGGCCTTGCAATGTCAAGTCGCCCGACATGGCGATTGCCTCGACGATGTTGAGACGACCGTTCTCGGCATTGATCACACCAGGATGGTTGAAGTCGCCGATGCAGAAGACGCGGAAGTTCTGAATACGGCACTCAATACCGGGCTTCTCAGTCAGATAGCGCGGATAAATCAGTGAGGCAACGTAGTCCTCGAGTGAATTCTTGGTCATGCCGCTGATGTGCAACTTGCCCAACACGGGGAAGTCGATGTTGCCATTGTCATCTACCAGATAGAACACTGTGGAACGGTCTCCCATTGTCATCAGTGAACCACCACCGCTGCCAAGAGTAGGCATATACTGGATTTTATTGAATGGACGCACAGCGTCAGCATTGGTCGATGAAACGTTGATCTGCAACATGTCGCCAGGCTTGATGGTGAAGTCGCCTGCTTGGGATGTTACCGTAGCAAGAGCCGCTGCCGGGATTTGATCAATATTCCTCATATAGGTTACTTCATCTCCCGTGGTGCCGCAAGAGAAGAGCAGCAGAGATGTAACAGCGAGTAAAAGTAAGTTTCTGATGTTCATTTGCTTTGTAATTAAATGTTTGTTATTCTAAATTGCAAAGTTAGTAAAAAATGCGATAGTGGATACTTTTTTCTGGAAAAACATGCGACAAAACGTGTTTTTTTGATTTTCTTTGCATCATGAACAATATGCGACCACCCATTGAACGCCATCCTTGGCCTCCCTATATCCCAGATGGCGCACGTTACCTTTTTCTGGGCACGTTCCCGCCTAAGCCCATCCGTTGGTCGATGGAATTTTTCTATCCTAACAAGACCAACGACTTCTGGAAAATCATGGGGCTCATATTCATGAATGACCGCGAGGCACTGTGGGACAGCGCTTCGGGTCGATACGATCTGGCTGCAATCAAATCCCTGCTCGATCACGAGGGCATCGCCTTATGGGATACGGCCATGGCAGTGCGTCGCCTCAAGGATAATGCGAGCGACAAGTTTCTGGAAATTGTGGAGCCAATCGACTTGTCGGCGCTACTCGATACCCATCCCACGATTTCACAGATCATTACCACGGGCGAGAAAGCGACTGGTGTGGTTGCGGCACAAGCCAGTGTCGAGGTGCCTCCCATAGGGCAGCCTCTCGCTTGCAGAGTTGGCACTCACGCCATCACGTTGTGGCGCATGCCCTCGACATCGCGGGCTTATCCGTTGGCACTTGAGAAGAAGGCGGAGGCTTATCGTGTGCTGTTCCCTGAGCGCCAATGAATGCCGTCTGCAATGCACTCAGCGCGCTGTTAATAACTTTTTGAGCGGTTTTTTCGGCCAAATGTTTTGCTGTCGCTGCGGAATTGCGTACCTTTGCTCTGATGTTTTCGATAATTGAACATATAGAATATCTGGTTACACGTTATGATTGTGTGACCATTCCTGCATGGGGCGCCTTCATCGCTCATTATAGCACAGCCGGTTACGATGAGCAGCAGGCTGTCATGTCGCGACCTCGCCGTGCTATCGGCTTTAACGCCAACGTCAATCACAACGATGGTCTGTTGGCTCATTCCATCATGCGCCGTGAGGGCTTGAGTTACGATCAAGCGATGCGCTTCATTGCAGATAGTGTGACGGCTATCCGTCAGCAGTTGATGATGGATTGTGAGGTCTCGATGGGCCGTCTAGGCTACTTCAGGCGTAATGCGGGCCGTTATATCGAGTTTGTGCCATTTGCCCGCAGCAGAGCGTGTGACATGTACTTCGGATTAGCCGATCTGGAGATCAGCACCGTCGAGGCATTGGAACGCGAGCATCAATCGCAGCAGAGCATTACTGAGGCTCCCGAGACTGTCGTGCCAGAGCGTCGTAACCTGTTTGCGCGTCGTGCTACTCGCGTTGCCGCTTCAGTTGCTGTACTCATCGGCTTAGGCGTGATACTTTCGACCCCCGTGATTGTTGACCGAAGTCACGACATGGCAAGTATGGCACCCAAGGTGACCGCTCCGCAGACTCAGCATCTGGGAGTGGATGTGCAGCAAGGTGTGGTCCCCCAAGCCATCGAGGCGGTTGGTCGTCAGTCAGCATTTACCCGCGTGGGCAATACTTCAGGCAAGTACTACATGGTCATTGCCACCCTGCGCAACCAGCAGGAACTTGATGCCTTTAAGCAGGATTATGCCCATCTGGTGCCAGATATGAAGATACTGGATTACAAAGGGATGATGTGTGTCTATATCGCCCGTAGCGATGATTACAGCGCGTTAATGAGCCTGCGGGACGAGTTGCCTGAGGCGTTGCGCGATGTCTGGATCTATAACTGACGTCGGCAGCATGAAGCAGGTGTAGCGCTTGCCGCGCAACATCATCAGCCAGACATCTTCTTTTTCGATGATATATCGCACGTCGTCCCGCAGGATGGCGTGCTTTTTCATGCGCTCATCGGTGAAGTCGAGTGTAATGCCGGCCTGGTCGAGTGTCGCTCTCTTTTCCATGATGGACCAGCGTGCCTCTGGAGAGAAGCCATAGTAGAAATAGAGTAGAGCCAACAGCATCGGCAGCACGACAAAGAGCACCATCAGTGCGACGATGACAAAACGCACATCGATCCAAACGGCCAGCACGCCGCACAATGCCACAGGCAGCACCATCCACAGCCAGTTATCGGCCAGAAAGATGCCGCTTAGACGTCTCATATATGTGCTTGCTGTAACGCTACAGTTCTCTATGGTCATGCTTGGTTTGGGGATTGAGAAGGTTGCCGCGCCCGTTTCAGAATGTGGGGGGCAGACTCTCTTATTTGTTCTTCTGTTTGCCCTTCTTGGCTTTGTTGTATATTGCACGGCGGCGAGCGATTTCCTCATAGCCGCGCTTATAGGTTTGACGATTTTTTAGGGTCAGCGTCTGGCAGTAGCCTGTTCCCTCATTATTATAGAGTTTGGACAGGTTCAGGTATTGCTTGCCGTTGCCTCTCACTACGGGGAACACATCCTCTTTGCGCTTGTTCACCTTATCGCACTGTACCGAATGGTTTTCGGCAGTGGTTCCCGTCAAGATGTCGGGCACTCCATTCTCGCCAATCCAGCAGGGGAAGACTTCGGCACAAGGGGGATAACCCAGCGCGATCCACATAGTGGTCAGCAGTGGATTCTCTCCAGGCACGATGCCCTCGATAACCACGCTGGCGGTAGATATGCGACGCGGAATGAAGTCCTGGTCAACAATCCAGTTGTCGCCGCTGCGGGTATAGTCCTTGCCGATGAGTGAGTTGTAGAATGTGCGGGACAGATCCTCGGTAAACACGGCGGGGGTGATGTCTTGAGCGGCAATGTGCGGTGCAAGCAGAGTCTTTTCGTTTTTTTCGCGCACGTAGCCCATACCCTTGTCTTTGGTGCCGCTATATGAGTAGTTAGTGCGGGTAAGGATGCCGCTGGTGGCGTCTGCCAGATCAAATTTCACATACTTAAAATTGCCGGTTTCGAAATAGGCTCCATTGCCCAGCGCATCAATCACACCGAAGTTGGCTTCCACTCCTAGGGGCTTAGGCAGGGTCTTCAGCAATCCCTCGAAGTCGTCGACCGTCTTGCAGCGTTCCAGGGCGTATCGCATGAGTTCGCCCTCACGGTCCATATTCTTTACGCCATCGTTGCCGTTCAGGTTGTAGGATGCCGTGTTCATAATAGCGAACCCGGCCTCGTTAAACCCCATCCAGGCAGCAGTGTCCTGCAGGTCGCGTGCATCGAACAGGGCGACAAACTCCATCAGCCCGTCGTGGCCCTTGATGCGTTCCACGCGGTTGTTGAGGTCATTGGTGTCGCGGTTTTTCCACATCAGCGGTCGGCCGTTAGCCGTCAGTCTGCCACTCACGATCGCCGACGTGCATGCATCGGCCACCGTTATCATACCCATCACGGCTATCAGGGCAATCAGCAATCTTTTGTTCATATCAGTTGCGATTTTAGTTATGTTGGTAGTGACAAAGGTAATTCATTTTTTTGAGACTGAAAAAAAAGTGCTACCTTTGTGGCGTGATTCAATGAGTTTGGGGTGCCCAGGCTGCGGCAGGGGCTGAGAACATACCCATCGGATCTGATCCGGACAATGCCGGCGTAGAGAACAACTTATTAATTAAAAAAATCGATGAAAAAGACCTTACTGACGGTTGCCACAGCGATGGCAACCCTCGTTGTGGCGGCACAGCCTGCTGCAACCGACACGGTGCCAGCCATCGCACTGAGCGAGGTGGAGGTGCTGGGCACCCGTGCAAGTGAAAACACTCCTGTAGCGTTTACGAGTATGAATGGCAAGCAGATTGCCGCCGTTAATCATGGCTTGGATCTCCCGTTCCTGTTGACGATGACACCATCGGTGATTACCACTAGCGATGCGGGTGCCGGTGTGGGCTACACGTCGATGCGAGTGCGTGGCACTGATGCCACACGCATCAATATCACGGTGAACGACATCCCTCAGAACGACGCCGAGAGCCATAGCATCTATTGGGTGAACACACCTGACTTTGCTTCGTCGGTTCGCGACATTCAGGTGCAGCGTGGCGCAGGCACTTCGACCAATGGTTCGGGAGCCTTCGGCGGAAGCGTGAATATGCGAACCCAGGGTTTCTCGCGTGATGCATATGCCGAGGTGACGGGCAGTTATGGCTCTTACAATACTAACAAGGAGACCCTGCGCGTGGGTACCGGCCTGCTCCACGACCACTGGGCCGTCGAGGCTCGTCTTTCACACATTGGCAGCGACGGTTACCGAGACCGTGCCAGCAGCGAACTCGTTAGTTATTTCGCCCAATTGGGTTACTTCAATGGTGGTACATCGTTGCGTTTTATTAACTATGGCGGCAAGGAAGATACCTACCACGCCTGGGACGGCATCAGCCGCGACGACCTTGAGAATAACCGGACCTATAACCCCAACGGTGAGATCAAGCACGACGGCAAGGTGACCGGATTCTATAAGGATCAGAAGGACATCTATCGCCAGATTCACTATCAACTCATCTGGAATCAGACGTTCAGCCCCCTGTGGAAACTCAATGTGGCTCTGCATTACACCGATGGCTTTGGATACTACCAGGAGTACAAGAACGCGCGCACGCTCAAGGAATATGGTCTGGAACCCGTGGTTACGCCCTTTGGCACCAACAAGAAGGCCAGCCTAGTGCGCAAGAAATGTGTGGACAGCGGCTTTGGCGGCGGTGTGTTCTCGTTGCAGTACACAGGCAGCAAACTGGCTGCTACACTGGGCGGTGGCGTCAATCGTTATAGCAATGACCACTATGGTCAGGTTATTTGGGTCGAGAATTATACGAGCCTGTTGGCACCCGACCACGAGTATTACCGCAACAATGGCCGCAAGACCGACTATAACATCTATGTCAAGGGAAACTATGTGATCGTGGGCGGCTTGAGCGCATATGCCGATTTGCAATACCGCCACATCGGTTACCGCATCACTGGCAACAACGACAAGTGGGACTGGACCGCCGACCCCGAGCGCCTGCAAGCGCTCGACATCGACGAGCCGTTCGATTTCTTCAATCCCAAGGCTGGTCTCAACTGGCAGATTAATGCCAAGAACCGTGTGTATGCGTCGTTTGCCGTGGCACAGAAGGAACCGACCCGCAACAACTATACCGATGGCCTGTTCCTGAAGCATCCCACGAGCGAGAAACTCTATGACTGGGAGGCTGGCTATGAGTTCCGCAGTGGCCGCTTTAGCGCTGGTGCCAATTTCTACTACATGAACTATAAGGATCAGTTGGTGCTCAATGGCAAAATCAACGAAATCGGCGAACTGATGGCCGAGAACGTGCCCAACAGTTACCGCATGGGCGTCGAACTGATGGCTGGTTTCCGCTTCACTGACTGGCTGCGATGGGATGTGAATGCCACCTTTAGCCGTAACCGCATCAAGGACTATGTGGGCTACGTGAGCGACTATGATGCCGACACCTGGGACGACATGTGGACCCAGACCGAAATCCATGCCGGCAACACGACTATCGCCTTCTCGCCAAGTGTAACCGTCGGCAGCGTGATCGCCATGGATTATAAGGGATTTACCGCATTGTTCCAGTCTCAATATGTGTCACGACAGTATCTCGATAATTTCGAACGCAAAGAGGATTCCCTCGATCCCTATTTTGTCAACAACCTGGATCTGGCCTACACCTTCAATTTGCCGCACGTGCGCAGCATCACCGTGGGTGCTACCATCTACAACCTGTTTGACGAGAAGTATGAGACCAACGGCTACTCGATGACCAGCGCGCTCTATCCTGGTGGCAGCAAGGAGAACAAGTACACCCTGTACAGCGATCCCCGCTTCTATCCTATGGCAGGCATCAACGCTCTGGGTCACATCACCTTCCGCTTCTAACAACTAACAACTGCACAACTAACAACTTAAAAGTGTCAGCCATACTGCAATATTTTGCCGATTTCACCATGGTTAAAGCCATCGATATGGCAGGTCTGGTGCTAGGGCTTGTGTATCTGTGGCTAGAGTTTAAGGCAAGCATCTGGCTGTGGCTGGTGAGCGTCATCATGCCCATCGTTCATGGCTACCTGTATTGGGAGCGCGGCCTGTATGCCGACTTCGGCATGGAGGTCTACTATGTGCTTGCTGCCGTCTATGGCTATGCCATGTGGCGTTGGGCGCGCAACCGCGATGGCGGAGTGGGGGAGGAAGAGGTCGAGAGGCCCATCTCACATTTCCCCCTGAGGCGGGTGCTGCCGGTAGCGCTTGTTGGTCTAGCCCTATGGGCACTGATCTATTGGATTCTGATTACATTCACCGATAGCAGTGTGCCCCTTTGCGACAGTTTCACGACTTCGTTAAGCATGGTCGCTATGTGGGCCTTGGCGCAGAAGTATGCCGAGCAGTGGTTGTTGTGGCTCGTTGTGGATCTGGTCTGCACCGTCCTTTACGTGTACAAGCAGATACCCTTTACGGCCTGCCTCTACGCCTTCTACACTGTCATGGCCGTTCTCGGCTACCGCCAGTGGCTTCGCAAGATTCCCGCTTCTCAAACAGCCTAGGCAACATTTCAGACACACTCATAACATCACGGATTGACATCCGGCACGACTTCATTTATCAACTGTTGTGCCGGATGTTTATTTTTTATCATTGTTGTCCGGGGAAAAATCGCCAAGGGTGCATAAACACATTGAAATCAATGCTTTTATGGCGGCCTTATGCGAGGGGGCTTGCTATGTCAGGCGGGCAGGTCGAATGACCTGCACAAGGCCAGCGGCCTTGAAAACTTGTTCAAACCGAACGCCATGAAGCTTGCTTCGATGGCTGAGGTGCAGCCAAGTTTATGTAATTACCCCAACTCCAGGGCGCACTGGCCGAAGGTCAGTGAGGCCTGGGGACTGGCACCCATATCAATATGGGCCCTGAAAGGGGCCACTAAGTATAAAAGGCACGACATAGTCAAATCACTTGATGCTGAAGCTATTGGCCCTCTTCGAGGCCCGATTCGGTTCTTGTTCGCTTTCCCCAGGCCGCACGAGGTCTCCGACCTGTGCGCCCTGGGGTTAAGCATAGTCAAGGCCGCTGGCCTTGTGCAGGCCTCCTGGCCTGCTAAACTTTCCCCGGACAATAATCATTTTTTATCATTGGTGTTTGAAAAGGAGTTGTGGACTCAGCGCTGTCTGACTTCCTGGATGTAGTCGTATAGGCGCCGGTAGAAGGGGTGGCGGGTCATGGTGGGGGCATCGCCCAGGATGAAGAGTTTCATGCGGGCGCGTGTGATGGCCACGTTCATACGGCGCAGGTCGCGTAAGAAGCCGATCTGGCCCATATCATTGGCCCGCACCAGTGAGATGAGTATCACGTCGCGCTCCTGACCCTGGAATCCATCGACGGTGTTGACCGATATCAGGTGACGAAAAGGCTTGAAAAAGGCCCGTTTCTTGATCAAGCGCTTCAAGTACTGGACCTGGGCTCGGTAGGGTGAGATAATGCCCACATCGATGCGGTCATTCAGGATGCGCTGCTTGCCGACGCGCTGGAAATAGATCTGCAACAGGCTCAGCGTCAGGTTGGCCTCTCCCTTGTTGATGCGGCCAAAGGTCTCACCCACAAACTTTTCCTTGAAATCGTTTTGCTCGTCCTCGCCCAGTTCGATGGTTGAGGTGTCGAACCACAGAATGGGCGCGTCGCCCTCGTGGATGAGACGATGGGCAACCTCCGGGGCTGATTTCATCCGCCCCTGGTAGAAATAGTCGCTGCTGAACTGCATGATTTCGTCGTTCATGCGGTACTGCACTTGGAGAAGCGACACGCATTCTGGCTTGTTCTCGACAATGCGCTCCATGAGTGTTTTGCCCAGCCCGCCTTTGAGGGCTTGCAGGCTCTTGACCGTGGGCGGCAACTGGCAGTGGTCACCGGCTAGGATCACGCGGCTAGCCCGTCGGATGGGAATCCAGCAGGCTGCTTCAAGGGCCTGTGCCGCCTCGTCGATGAAAACGGTGCCAAACCGCTTGCCGTCGAGCAACTTGTTGCCCGCTCCCACCAGCGTTGAGGCGATGACACGCACCTGACCGAAGATATCACCCGCGATGCGCACTTCGAGTTCAACGGCCAGTTCCTTGAGGCGGTCGAGTTTCTGGTGGAAATGCTCGGCCTTTTCTCGTCGGTGTCGCCTCATCTCGCGCATGTCGCGTCGCACCTGCCACAGTTTGGGATAGTCGGGGTGGTCGGCAAAGCGGTGCTCATAGGTGAAACTCAGCATCTTGTCGTTGACGCGCGTGGGGTTGCCGATGCGCAGCACCGGTATGCCGCAATCGACCAACTTCTCGCTGATCCAATCGACGGCGGTGTTGCTCTGGGCACACACGAGCACCTGAGTCTCGCGCATGAGGGTCTCGTTGATGGCCTCGACCAGCGTCGTCGTCTTGCCCGTGCCGGGAGGCCCGTGCAGCACACGCACGTCCTTGGCCCGAAGCACGTCGTTCACGGCCCGCTCCTGGCTTGTGTTGAGCCACGGGAATCGCATCTCGTCAAAGGTGAACACCTCGGCCCGCTGGCGTCCGTAGAACAGATCGCGCAGATAGGCCAGGCGGTTTCCCTTGGCATTAATCACGCGTTCCAGCGCGTCAAACATCATGCGGTAACTAGTCTCGTCGAAGAACAGTTGCACTCCTAGTGGCAATTGTGAGTTTTGCAATTCCAGCGTGTGGCCCTCAGGGATGGCGATGACCATGCGGTCCCCGTCCACATAGGAGACCGTTCCCGTGAAGTCGAAATAGCGGATGCCGCTGGCTCGCTTCAAGTCGCCATCGGGGGCTTCGGCCCTGAAAAACACGACGGGCTTGCCGTACTCGAAGTTATGGTCTATCTCCTCATCGGCCTTGCGTGTGACCTCGATGCAGTACTGGTTCAGCGAGTTGTAGTAGGTGCGTCCCATGCTCAGCGGGTACCACGCGTCACCGCGTGTCACCTGCCGTGCCAGGCCCATCGATTCGCTGTGCAGACGATAGGCCTCTTTCTCCTCCTGGTATTCTATCCGGAGTAGTTCCCGTTGCATCAGCAACTGTGCTATGGCCGACCCATTACTCATAACCTCAATCTATTGCCGGTGTTATCGTTCGGTGTCAGAAGCCCGTTAGGACTACCCACGTTGTCGTTCGGTGTCAGAAGCCCGTTAGGGCTGGTCCGAGTATAGGCAGGGGTGCAGTGAGGCGAAGCCGAACGGAACCCCTGTGTCATGTCGGCACCCCACCCAATATTTAGCCCCGTAGGGGCGGCACTGTTACAAATAGCGTTCATCATAATCAATTCCATTGGCTTTGAGAAACGCTTTATATTCATCCATAAATGTTCGCGCTTTATGGTGTTCTTGCTGATGGCGTATATATTGAATCACCTTGGGCAAAACTGACGTGCTTACCGAATAGGCGGCATATCCCTCTTGCCATGCGAACGCGCCATAATAGTGTGGGTCGAGGGTTTTTATCCATCTGCTACTCTCTGCTTTCACCTTTCTTACAAAATCGGCAAGAGCCATGGTTTTAGGTAATGAACACAAGAGATGAACGTGGTCAGACATTCCTCCCACCTCAATCTGCACGCCTCCCATCCCTTTGACAATACCAGCGATATATTGGTGGAGGTGTGTGAGATCTTTGTCCAATACGTCAGTGGTTTTGGCCTTAGTGTGGAAAATGATATGTAGGTCATTCTTGACGAATGTATTAGCCATTTTGCATATTGTTGTGTCGCCCTTACGGGGCTAATTAATAATTGATATTGTTCGTTGGTCACAGGGGTTGCGCTGCGCTTCACCCCTGCCTATGCTCTGGTGGCCCCGATGGGGCTCTCGTCTATTGGCGGTGGTTGAGGAACCAGCGCATGAGGTCGAGGCTCATGGTAAGGTCACCCTGGTGGATGTACTTGCCGCGGTTGGCATCGAGTTTGTTGAGCAGTTGTTCGGCTTTGGGGCGGTCTCCCTCTAGGGCGAGGGCTACAGCCATGGTCGTCATCTGCTTGTCGCTCTGCGTCGGGGCGTGGTGGGTGACGTACTTGACGACCTCATCGGTGTAGTGCTTGCGCGCTTCCTCGTCACGACCCGTGGCGATGCATGCCAGTGTCATCATGTTCTCCAGTTCCAACTGGTACAGGGGCATGATGTCGCTCTTGTGCCTGAGCGCCTCGGTGAGTTGCTGGTAGGACTCTTCCCACTGGTACTGTGCCTGCTTGCGCGTCGCCGAGGCCAACACGGTGGCAGCGTGCAAGGGGTTTTTCCAGTCGATAGGGTCGGGGATGTTGAAAAGGCGTTCAGGCATCTCGCTGTAGGTCTTGCCTTCCTGGTTGAGTGCGTTGAGTTCGAGGATGTTGCATAAACTCTGCTTGGCTGCTGGGTCTTTCTCCAGTTGCAATAGGTTGTAGCCGTCGTTGGCAACTCCGCCCAGTTTCATGGGGATGCCGTTGGTCAACACCCCAAAAATGCCAAATAGCGCCATCATCCCGAGCAGTATGTTCAGCCATTCAGGCAGGTCCAGGGCCCATATCAGCACGATGGAGAGCAGGGTGATGATGAGTTGGACGAGCACACCGCCGGCATTGTACCACCGCGTGTCGATTTCCTCCAGCGGCTTGTCGGGTGGAGCCATCAGGCACTGTCCGCCCGTTCCCTCTAACTCAAAGTTGCGCCACAGCAGGCGTCCGTCCTTGCGGATAAGCGTCCAGTTAAAGAAACGGAACGACACGAACTTGTAGCCCGTCAGCAGTCCAGCCACCAGGTGCCCTCCCTCATGGATGATAATGTTCAGGATAGCGGCAAGCAGGGCAGCGAGCAGTATCCAGGCGATGCCGACAACTTTCTGCAGGGTGAACTTGCCGAAGATGGCCCTCGCCACTGTCATGACCGATTCGCCGTCGATCAACGCAACGATGGGGATGATAATAATCATGCCGATAAGCGCCCCTAGAAGAAGGCCTCCAATGAGTCTTAATAACAATTTCATCTCTAAAAACTGTTTTTGCTATTACCGACCACAAAGGTAATCATTTTTTACTTTCCCTATAACTCTTGAGGGCGTGTTGTCCGTTGATTCGTTCGTACGTTCAAATGAACGGACAGGTCCTTGTCATCTGGAGTTGTGGGGATGGCATAGCCTTTCTTGTTTTCATATTGAAATGTTCTGCGAGTTGTGCGGGTTATTCTAAAAAAACTTTGTAACTTTGCGGTTTGAAATGTTGTGCTGTTGTAGGGCACAACGCAAACCAGTAATTATCAATGACTTATTATGATTAACATCAAGTTTCCTGATGGCAATGTGCGCCAATACGAGGATGGAGTAACGCCTCTGGACATTGCCAAGAGCATTAGCGAAGGCTTTGCACGCAACGTGCTGGCCGCATCATTAAACGACGAGGAATGGGATATCTCACGCCCCATTTGTATGGATGGCGATATCAAATTCTTTAAATGGGAGGACGCCGAGGGCAAACACGCCTTCTGGCACACATCGGCACACTTGCTGGCCGAGGCCCTTCAGGAGTTGTATCCCAACGTACAGTTCGGTATTGGTCCCGCTGTGGAGAATGGTTTCTACTATGACATCGACACTGGCGGCACCCCCTTGACCGATGCAGACTTCGCCAAGATTGAGAAAAAGATGACTGAACTCGCACAGAAAAATGAGGCTGTTGTCCGCGCCGACATCAGCAAGGCCGATGCGCTGAAGTTTTTCGGCGACAAGGGCCAGACCCTGAAGTGCGAACTCATCAATGACCTGGAAGACGGTCACATCACCACTTATACCCAGGGTAACTTCACCGACCTGTGCCGTGGCCCGCATATCCCCTCGACTGGCATGATCAAGGCCATCAAGGTGATGTCGCTCGCTGGCGCCTACTGGCGCGGTGACGAGACCCGCCCGCAACTGACCCGCGTGTATGGCATTACCTTCCCCAAAAAGAAGATGCTTGACGAGTACCTCGTGCTGCTCGAGGAGGCCAAGAAGCGCGACCACCGCAAGATTGGCAAGGAGATGGAACTGTTTGCCTTCTCGCCCAACGTGGGCCAGGGTCTGCCCTTGTGGCTTCCCAAGGGTGCTGCCCTGCGCAACCGCCTGCAGGACATGCTTGCCAAGATCCAGAAGCGCTATGGTTACCAGCAGGTGATCACGCCTCACATCGGTAACAAGTTGCTCTATGTGACCAGTGGTCACTATGCAAAATATGGCAAGGACTCGTTCCGTCCCATCACCACGCCCGAGGAGGGAGAGGAGTACATGCTCAAACCCATGAACTGCCCCCACCACTGCGAGATCTACAAGACTGCTCCCCGCAGCTACCGTGACCTGCCCATCCGCTATGCCGAGTTCGGTACCGTTTACCGCTATGAGCAGAGTGGCGAGTTGCACGGCCTGACCCGCGTGCGCAGTTTCACGCAGGACGATGCACACCTGTTCTGCACGCCCGACCAGTTGAAGCAGGAGTTCTTGGGCGTGATGGACATCATCTCGTTTATCTTCCGTGTATTCGGTTTCAACTATGAGGCTCAGATTTCGCTGCGTGACCCCAATAACAAGGAGAAATATGTGGGAAGCGATGAGGTATGGGAAAAGGCCGAGCGCGCCATCATCGAGGCTTGTGAGGAGAAGGGCTTGGTTGCCAAGCAGGTGACCGGCGAGGCGGCCTTCTATGGTCCCAAGTTGGACTTTATGGTCAAGGATGCTCTGGGCCGCCGCTGGCAGTTGGGCACCATCCAGGTGGACTACAACCTGCCCGAGCGTTTCCAACTCGAGTATACCGGTGCCGACAACCAGAAGCACCGTCCCGTGATGATTCACCGAGCCCCGTTTGGCTCGCTGGAGCGCTTCGTGGCCGTGCTGCTTGAGCACACCGCCGGCAAGTTGCCTCTGTGGCTTGTTCCTGACCAGTGCGTGGTGTTGCCGATCAGTGAGAAGTTTAACGACTATGCTCACCATGTGGCAGACGAACTGAACAAACTCGACGTGCGCGCCATCGTGGATGACCGCAACGAGAAAATCGGTCGCAAGATCCGTGATAACGAACTGAAACGTATCCCTTATCTGCTCATTGTCGGTGAAAAAGAAGCCGGATGTGAAGAAGTTTCGATAAGAAAACAGGGCGAAGGTGATCAAGGTTCGAAAAAAATTACTACCTTTGCAGCCGATATTAATCGCGAAGTGGCAGAAATGACCAACTTTTAAGCCGCTTCCGTGCAGTGTGTGCTGTATGGAAGTGCTTGATTGTCACGATAATACTAACTATTTTAAACTGCTGAATGAACAAAAAACCGTATCGTCCCGGGCCCAAACGCCCGAGCAATGCCACCAGGCCCAGAGGCCGCAATCGCAAGATGGCGGGCAAAAACGACCAAGACACCAATGCGATAAACGATGAAATTCGCGCAAAAGAGGTGCGCCTGGTTGGTGACAACGTGGAGCAGGGCATTTATCCGATCGATGAGGCCCTGAAAATCGCCGAAGGGCAGGAACTGGATCTGATCCTGATTGCCCCGCAGGCGGATCCCCCCGTGTGCCGCGTGATGGACTACCAGAAGTTCAAGTTCCAACAGCGCAAGCATGCCAAGGAACAGAAGGCGAAGTCCACCAAACTCGTGGTCAAGGAAATCCGTTTCGGACCACAGACCGACGAGCATGACTACAACTTCAAGTTGAAACATGCCATCGGTTTCCTCAAGGAAGGTGCCAAGGTGAAGAGTTATGTCTTCTTCAAGGGACGTTCCATCCTGTTCAAGGAACAAGGCGAGGTGCTACTGCTGAGATTTGCCAACGACCTCGAGGAGTATGGCAAACTCGACCAGATGCCCGTGCTTGAGGGAAAGCGCATGACCATCATGCTGTCCCCCAAGAAGCCCGGCTCCAAGAAGAAAGAGGCGAAGGACGCCTCCACCGGTGACGCGTCCGCTCAGCAGGATAACACTCCGAGCGAGGAGTAATAGATCAACCAACGTGAGAAGGAAGAGCATCAGGCTTGGTAAGTGCCTGGTCTCGATTAATTAATAACATTTTTTAAACTCAAACAAAATGCCAAAAGTTAAGACGAATTCCGCTGCGAAGAAAAGGTTCACCTTTACCGGCACCGGAAAGATTAAAAGAAGACATGCTTACAAGAGTCACATCCTGACCAAGAAGAGCAAGAAGCGTAAACGTAACCTGGGTAAGATGAGCATCGTGGACAGGGCTAACCTGAACATCGTGCGTCAACTCCTCGTGAAGTAATCCAACCGCATCACTTTTTCTTTTAATCAACACGATTTTTATCATTTTATTATTAACCGAATGTTTAGCCTAAAGAGCCAGTTCGCTGGCCGCTAACAATCAAAACAATTTAAAAAAATGCCTAGATCAGTTAATCACGTGGCTTCAAGAGCCAAACGCAAGAAAATCTTAAAACTTACAAGGGGTTACTTTGGCGCTCGCAAGAACGTCTGGACCGTTGCTAAGAACACCTGGGAGAAGGGTTTGACCTATGCTTACGCTGACCGTAAGAAGAAAAAACGCAACTTCCGCGCGCTGTGGATCCAGCGTATCAACGCTGCCGCTCGCATGGAGGACCTCTCCTATAGCAAACTGATGGGCTTGATTCACAAGGCTGGTATCGAGATCAACCGCAAGGTGCTCGCTGACCTGGCTATGAACAATCCCGCCGCTTTCAAGGCTATCGTTGACGAGGCTAAGAAGCACGCCTAATCAACAAGGTTCTTTCCAAAGAAATAATTCCGCAAAATGCCATCAGGCTCCCTGTCCGAAACGGGGAGCCTGATTTTCTTTGATGATGGTTATGAAAAGATGTTTGTCGTTGGCCTATCTGCTAGTCAGTAGTAAATCGATTAGAGTGGTCACGTCATTGATATTAACTTTGCCATCATGATCGACATCGCTGCAGATTTCGCAACTGCCACTACCCTTCAGCAAATGGTCGATTAGAGCCGTGACGTCGTCGATGCTGATTTTGCCGTCATGGTTCACGTCGCCGGATGCATAGCCATGTCCTTCACCCTTGAGGACAACGGTCTTGGCCTTGCTCCAGGGGCTCCATGAGTCATCGGTATAGTGGGCCTTAACCCTATAGAAGAAGGTGCCGCCGGCTGTCAGGTTCTTAACTGTGTAGAACTTGTCGGGAGTGATGCCGGTGATGAGACGGTAGGTGGCATCGCCTTCCTCATTAACGGCCCTGAGCTTCGCGGGCTCACTGGCATCGCCGGCATAAATCTGAATGCTCTCGATCTGGCCATAATTGTTGGGATAGTAGTCGCCACGGATGGTAATCCGCTCGATGTCAGCGCAATCCAGGACGAAGACATAATCGGCAAAATTACCGGGAGCCATGTCGACATGTTCTGACTGGAGACTGGTAGAAACCGTCACGCCGGCAGTGCGCCAGGTATTGTAGCCCGAAGCTCGCAGAACAACAGTCACCTTTTCGTAGCCCGTCAGGTCATATTGCGGCGTGATGATACCACCACCGGAACCCAACTGGAGGTAACCATTGCCGGTAAACAGCTGGCGGCCGTCATAGGTCCAGCCCTCGGGGAAGTAGTCCTGCCAGTGAGAAATTACACTGTAACTGCTGTAAGTGAGGTCGCTCCAGTCGGTTTCGCCCAGGAGAGCGGTGATAGGCTTGGTGGCCACCTCAAGGGTGTAGCTCTCCACATTCTTGTCGGGAGTCTCGTCGGTCCAGTCGGCGCGGAACTCAGTGAGCTTGATGAAGTCCTCATTGGCCTCAAGCATCACGGGGTCGTGCTTCTCAAACAATGAGGTGCCCACGATGCTGACGACTACATCCTCGGCATTCTCGCTGCTCAGGGTGATGGTGGCATTGTGGGTGCCTACCTCCTGGGGAGCATAGGTGATGGTGATGTCCTTGCCACTCTCGACCTCGCTCAAGGCGATATGGTTAACGTCGATCGAGAAGACGCCATTGGGATCGTCGAGGGTAACGGTCACGTCATGGTCGAGGTAGTAGCCAAAGACAGAGAGCACCTGGGTGGCCGACTTCTCGGCATAGGACTCGATGGCCATGTTCAGGGCGCTGGCAGTAATCGTCGGGCCCAGATAGGGCGGCTGGATACCAATGACCATCTGCTGGTCATCAGTGAAGTTATATTCACCATCGGTAAAGGCATTGAGCGCACAGTAGCAGTTGTAATCGCCGCTCCAGCCCCAGTTGATGTGGTAAGTGTCGTCATTAGCGTCATAGCCATCAACGTTGAAAGCATGGCCTCCGGCATAACTGTCATAGCCGCAATACACGATGGGTCGGTTGTTGACCAGTTCCTCCTGAATCATGGCAGCCCACGTGTTATTGTTATAGGAGTATTTGTAATAGATCTCAGCCGTCTCGCTGTTATAGCCGAAGAACTTGACGGCACGCAGGATGTCGCTGCCATAGGCGCCGCTGCCCGTGGGAGTGTAATCCATCTGCTCCTCCTGGCCGATGTAGCGCATGAGCCATGCTACGGCATCGGCTTGAGCCTCGGTATAACCAGACCTGTAATCGTCGATCATGTTCTCCCAGTCAAAGGTCGTTCCGGGCAAAGCTTCAACCTGGAAACCGTAGCTGTAGTTGCTATAGCCACTTACAGCGGGAACTGGGCCAACCGGGAATTTCCAGTAGTAGAACACCATCGCCAGCGAAGTAGCGGGGCAGCCGGTCACACACAACTGGCCATTATATACCGGGCAGTGGTTGTAGTAAGGCTCCTGCTGGTCCCACATGGCGGTGAGCAGTGGCTCTACGCTGACGCCCCTGGTGCCGCCGGCATTGAGCGTCTGATCGGCAGCAATCTCGGGATGAGCCTGCAAATACTCCAGCTCCTGCTTATAAACGCCAAGCCAGTATTTCATGTTGGCAGGCATGCTGTTAATGTCCTTGATGGGGCGGTCACCATAGGCAAGCACGGTCCTGGCACGGTCATCACCCGAAATGATGATGAAGTGGTCGTCGGTGTTGAAGATGTAGTACACGGCGGTTCCAGGCTTGTCGGTATTCATTTCCTGCTTGACCAGCTGGAGATCAATAGCGGCAGGAGCCATTATTTTACCATTAGCAGCCATCTTGCTGGCAGCATACTGCTGCGCAGTGGCCCTGGCGGTTGCCAAGTCAACATTGGCACCAAACAATTGCATTGAAGCAATCAACAATACGGTTAAAAACAAAAATCTCTTCATAAGAATACTAATATTTTGATTTATAATGAATTGACAATCATCTTATCAGAACGTGCCCTGCAGCTGCTATTTCATCACCTTGACGGTGCTGCTGGTACCATCGCTGTAGGTAGTCACCTTGATAGCCAGGCCCTGAGGCTGTGCCACCTCTTGACCTGCCATGTTGTAATAGCGCACACTGGCTACCGTCTTGCTGGCATTCATCTCCTCTACACCGCTATAGGGGTTGGGGAACACCTCCAGGTAAACGATGTCGCTGGCAGTCTTGACACCATGGTAGGTGTAGTAAACCTGGATACCTATGCGCCAGGTAAAGATGGGCCACTCGCTGTAGTTGGTGCCATAGAAATAAACCACATGATCGGTAACGTCATAGCCATCGGAGTAAATACTGTAGGGTATCTCGGTCATGTCGTCCTCAATGTCATAGTCATAGTCCCAATAATCAAAGGTGTAGATTTGGTCATCATCAAGGAAGATGCTGTAACTCAGCCTAGTAGGATCAAGGGGATTGCCTTCTGTATCGGTGGTGGGCAAGGTGAAATAGAACTTGCTGGTGGCCCAGTCGTTACCGCAGTCATACCACTCGTCGGCAGTGGGATTAGCAGGAATGATGGGGTTCTCGTCATTGAGAACGGCAACCGTGTTGAACTGCAGCACATTGGCCCACTCGTGATCGTCGGTGTAGATAAGACACGGGCCAGTCGTGTTGCCCCACTCGGGATAGGGAGCCCACACATCGCCCTGGCCATCGAGCAGCGTGATGGTATTGCCCTCGACCTTGTAGCGGATTTCGGTCACATCAGGGTCGTAGGCACCATAGAGCCAATAGACAGGCTCGTCGTAGTCATAGTCCCACCCGATCTGCTCAAACCAGGTGTGGCCCCACACCAGCAGACCGCCATAGCCGTAATTGGCCATCCACGAAACGCATTGGCCAGTGGGGACGCTGATGATACCACTCTCCTGGTCATAAGTACCCTCTACCCAATTGCCATTGGTGAGCGTGGCAATGGGATTTTGGATGTAAACCTTTCCATCCTCGGCGAACACGACGTTCATGACATCTTCAAACTCGGTGATGCCCGTTTCCAGGAACTTATGGTAGATGTAACCTCCAGTGCGGTGATAGGTCATCAGAGCGCCATCGGGTACTTCTGAGATTACAGTGGGGACTTCACCAGGATCAACAGGCTGGGTCTGGACCTCGGTCAGGACGGAGAACATGTCCAAGTCACCCGACCAACTGTTGATGTCATTCCACTTGCCGGCAAGGCCGGTGGCGATGTATGCATCATCCCCGTAGGCATAGATGTCTCCTGCCGAACCATTGAGGCGAATGGTGTTGCCGTCGATGGTGAATGTCGCTACTTCATAGCCGGTATCATCGATCTCAATGTACTGGTTTCCGTTGTCATCGTAGAAATAGGTGGTGCCGAAGGTTAACACCACATAGGCATCATAGTTGCTATCATACTCGAGTTCTTGTCCTAGGGGCACCGTGATAGTGTTGCCATCGACAGTTCCCTCAACCCACGCTCCGGTCTTGTATCCCGAAATGGGATCCTGCATGTAGATGGTTGTGCCGTCGGGCGCATAGACGATGTTGCACGTCCCGCTCTGGGTGGTGGGAGTCACATAGCCACCATTGCCGTCGAGTGTCTGGCCAGCGCGGTTGTACACCTTCAATTCGCCCTCGGGCTGGGTGGTGATCATGTTAAGGCTGTTGCCCTTCAAGATTGTCTCATTGACCGATAGCGAGCGGTAATTCATGAGTGCGCGATGAGATTTCACCGGCACTCCTGCCGATGTGCTAATGGCAATAGCCATTGCGACAACAAGTAAAGATAATTGTTTCATAACACTTGAACTTTGATTTGAAAATGGTTTTGATAATAATGATAGTTGGGTTGAAAGTCTTTATAGGTTGAGCGTCTAGTCTTGTCGAATGAGAGGCGGCAACATCAATTAAGATTTCATCGCAAAATTAAGAAAGGCCATTTTCTTAAGCAAGAAAATGGGCTGCACCTGTGTTCTGTTTCCGTGAAACAGAACGGGAAATACTGAATGGAAGGGCACTTTTCAGTGAAACAAGCCTTGTTGCTGCGCGCTATTTTTCCTTGGCCATCTTCATGAAGTCGGATGGCGAGATGCCGGTGATGCGCTTGAATGTTACCGTGAAGTTGCTGCGTGAGTTGAAACCTAGATTGGCAGCGATCGCCTCGATGGTTAGATGGGCTGACTGATTGGGGTCGTTAAGGATGATGCAGGCCTCGCGCACCCGCTGCTCGTTGAGCACCTGCTTGAAACTCTTGCCGTAGCACTCGTTGAGCACTTGGGAGACATACTTATAATTGCTACCCACCAGGTCGGCCAACTGCTGTAGAGAGAAGTCGGGCTTACAGATGATGCTCATGTCATCCATCACCCGTTTAATCTGGTTAAAGAGACGGTCCTTGCTCTCCTGGTCAAGCAGGCCTTGATACTTGGGTGCGCTATCCTCCTGCTCGCCTTCTGGTTGCGCTGCCAGCACAGTATCGGCGACTTTGACATCAAGCAATTGAACATTTTTCTCATAAAGGTGCCTGATGTAGTTGCGTTGCTTGATATTGCTGCGAACAAGCAATACCAGGGCAATGAGGATGATGACGGCTATCAGGCTCATCATGAGCAGCAACTGATGGGCGCGCTCGTGCTTGGCCTGAATCTGTGCCACCTGATCATTGACGCGGCGCATTTCGTCCAGGAACCGTGACTTCTCCAGCATCTGGGCATGACTTTTGTGAACAAACTCATCCCTAGCCTTGAGGTACTTGTAATCCAGTTGATCCGCCATCTGCCGGTTCCCCATGCCGCCATAAACCTTGGCCATAGCCTGATAGGTGCTGATCAACTCGCTCTGCATGCCATTGTCGATAGCAATCTGCTCCACTTGACTCAGGATGGCTACCGCGTCATCGTAGCGGTGCATGGCGGCAAGCACTGCAGCCTTCTGCTGCATAGCCTCGATGATGCACTGCTGGCGGTTGGTGGTCACCTCCTGTGCCTTGAGTAGCATCTGATCATAGTAATTGAGTGCTTGAGGATAATTGCCGGCCTGGAAGGCCTCGGTGGCTTGGCAAAACATGCGCGTGCACTGCCACATCTCCACGCTGTCGGTCAACTGCAGGTTCTTGAAACGGGCCAGATCTGGTGTGATGAGAGTAAAGTCGGCCTTATCGTTTATCATGTCCAGCATGTTATAGACGCTGGTCACCGCCACATTCCACTCTCTGGCTTTGACGGCCACGTCAAACGCTAACCTCGTGTTGTCCAGTACCTCGGTCGAGAGAACTTCATCCGAGATGAGCCGGTTGCGGTTATCAATGATCGATGCCATGTTGATATAGGCATACGCCAGATTATTGTCAAAGCCGTATTGCCTAGAGATTTCCATTGATCGCTTCACGTTCTCATAGGCTTTCTGGTAGTCATAGTAGTATGCGGCATAGATGTAACCGATGTTGTTGAGCGCTCTTGCAATCTGATCCATTTCTTTGCTGTCCAGGCCCGTGTGCTGTGCACGGTTAGCAACGATGGTGTAACAGACCATCGCACTGTCTGCCCAGCCTTTATTCTGAAGATAATCCTGGCCACGGCGCATCAGGTCTTCGGTAGAGATTTTGACCCATTGATTGTGCTGGCTGATATTATAGGCGTTTGCCCCTCGCATCGAGACAGATGCCAGCAGTATAATTAATATGGTACAGAGTTGCTTCTTGAACATTAAACTGAATGCTTGGTCTATGATGTGATGATCATGACCCTTGAATTCTAGTTGATATGGATGATAATTGTTGTTTCAATCTATCTGAAAATGATACCGCAAAGATAATTTTTTTAAAAGAAATATCGTGTTAAATCCTGTGACAACGCTTAAGAAATAATGGTTTCCAGTAGGTAATGAAATGGCTGGACGCCATGGTGTGGGCCCAGCCATTATACTCTTAATCTGGGCAAAAGGGATTACTCCTTGACCAGGAGGGTGCCGGTCTTGCCCTGCAGGGCCTCACGGGCCTTGTCAAGCGAGGTGATCAGGGCGGTGCCGCCAGTGGTGTTCTCCACAAAACTGATGCACGACTCCACCTTGGGCAGCATGCTGCCGGGAGCGAAGTGACCCTGCTTGATGTATTCGCGGGCCTCGGCAATGGTCATGCGGTCGAGGTCCTGCTGGTCTGGCTTGTTGAAGTTGATAGACACCTTCTCCACTGCGGTGAGGATAACCAGCATGTCGGCATTGAGGTCGAGGGCCAACTTGGCGCTGGCACGGTCTTTGTCGATAACTGCTGCTACGCCCTCATAGTCGCCAGGGCCGTTCTCCACAACGGGGATGCCACCACCACCCACGGTGATGACCACGCTGTGCAGACCCACGAGTTGCTCCACTACGGGTAACTCCACGATCTTGACGGGAATGGGAGAGGGAACTACACGGCGGTAGCCACGGCCGGCGTCCTCGACAAAGGTGTAACCCGTCTCGGCTACGATGCGGTCGGCATCCTCCTTGGTGTAGAACATGCCTACGGGCTTGGTGGGCTTCTGGAAGGCGTCGTCGTTCTTGTCAACGACAACCTGAGTCACGACAGCGGCACAGGGCTTGTTGATGCCGCGTGCGGCGAGTTCGCGCTCCACGGCCTGCTGCAGGTGGTAACCGATGTAACCCTGGGTCATTGCGCCACACTCGGGGAAAGGCATTGCGGGCGTGCCGCCACCGTTTCCTGCCGAGTACTCAAAAGCCAGGTTCACCATGCCCACTTGGGGGCCGTTGCCATGGCCGATGACCACGTCATAGCCCTCCTCTACGAGGTCGACGATGGTCGATGCGGTGCCCTTTACCAGAGCCAGTTGCTCTTGAGGGGTCTTGCCCAGGGCATTGCCGCCCAGGGCGATAACAAGACGTTTGCTCATAATAATATGTTGTCTTTACTACTAATGGATGATATTTTAGAAAGATTAATGATTAAAGTGAATGAGTTGGCACCCATTAACCTTTAACCATTAACCTTTAGCCTCCAGTACACCTTGGTGAACTGGATTAAATTACTTCAGTGTGGCGTACATGACGGCCTTGATGGTGTGCATGCGGTTCTCGGCCTCGTCAAACACTTTGGATTGCGGGCTGCGGAACACCTTGTCGGTAACCTCCATCTCGGGCAGGCCAAACTTGGTGTGGATGTCCTTGCCGATGGTGGTCTCCAGGTCATGGAACGAAGGCAGGCAGTGCAGGAAGATGGCGCCGGGGTTGGCGTTGGCCATCACGGCGTCGTTCACCTGATAGGGGCTGAGCAGCTTGATGCGCTGTTCCCAGATCTCGTCGGGCTCACCCATCGATACCCAGATGTCGGTATAGATGACGTCGGCATTTTTGGTGCCCTTCTTCACGTCGTCGGTCAGGGTGATGGTGCAACCGTTCTCCTTAGCAATCTCCTTGCAGGTCTTGACGAGTTTGGCGTCGGGCATATTGTCCTTGGGACCGCAAGCGACGAAGTTGATACCCAACTTGGCCGAAACGACCATCAGCGAGTTGGCAACATTGTTGCGGGCATCGCCCATGAAGACCATAGTCAGGCCCTTGTAGTAGCCGAAGTGCTCCTCGATGGTGAGGACATCGGCCAGCATCTGGGTGGGATGGAAGTCGGTGGTAAGTCCATTCCATACGGGCACGCCAGCGTGCTTTGCCAGATCCTCAACGATCTGCTGGTCAAAGCCACGATACTCGATACCGTCAAACATGCGGCCAAGCACCTTTGCGGTGTCTTCGAGTGACTCCTTCTTACCCATCTGTGATGAACCGGGATCGAGGTAGGTAACTCCCATACCCAGGTCATTGCCGGCAACCTCAAACGAGCAGCGGGTTCTAGTGGAGGTCTTCTCGAACAAGAGCACAATGTTCTTGCCTGCGAGGTACTTGTGAGGAGTTCCGGCGCGTTTCATGCGCTTAAAGTCCTTGGCAAGTTCGAGCAAATACTTAATCTCGTCGGTGGTGAAATCGAGTAACTTCAGGAAACTTCTTCCAGATAAACTTCTAGGCATAATTGTAAAAAATTTAAGTTTTTAGTTTAAGTAAATATTAATGTTATCTTAGTTGTTGTAGTTGTGTGGTTGTCAGTTGTCAGTTGTTAGTTGTCTTGTAGTCACTAAGAATTAAAAACTAAGAACTAAACAACTGTTAACTGATTAGTCTCTCCACAGTGGCATGCTCATGCAACGGGGGCCTCCACGGCCGCGTGACAACTCGCTGCTTGGAATCTCGAGCACTGTGATGCCCTCGTCGCGCAGTATAGCGTTGGTCACATTGTTGCGCTCATACACGATCACCTTGCCTGGTGCGATGCACAGCGTGTTGCTGCCGTCGTTCCACTGCTCGCGCTCGGCTGTAATCAGATCACCGCCGCCACACTTGATGAGTTTGACGTGTTCCAGACCCAGCGACTCGGCCAGAATCTCTTCCAGCGTCTCCTCTTTGCGCTCGAGACGGATGCTATCGCCCTCGCCACGGGTGAGTTTGAACACTTCTAGCGGTCCCAGGATGCCAGGATGCACGGTGAACTTGTCGTGGTCGATCTGGGTGAACACGGTGTCGAGGTGCATAAAGGCGCGCGTCTCGGGAATATGGATAGCCAGTACGGTGTCGATAGCGGCATTGCCGTTCTTGAAGATGTTCTTGGCAATCAACTCGATGCCGTCGGGCTCGGTGCGCTGCGAAATGCCGATGGCGAGCGTATGCTCGTTCAGGTTCAGGATATCACCGCCCTCGATGCGGTAGGGGAGGGTGCGGTCATAATAGTGCTCCACCTCCTTAAAGTCGGGATGGTACCTGAAGATGTAGTCTCCGTAGATGGTCTCGCGGCAACGGGTTACCGAGAACATGCGGTTGATGCTCACGCCGTTGCCGATGCAGGCAAACGGGTCACGGGTGAAGTACAGGTTGGGCATGGGCTTGACCACAAAGCGGCTGTCGCCACGCACCTGGTCCACCAGCGAATTCTCGATCTGGCGCGGGTCTCGAGGCAGGTCCTGCAGGTAGATGCCCTCCATCGTCTTGAGCACGAGTTCCTTGCTCGAGGTGATACCGTTCAGGTAATTATAGATGATGTCGTGGTACTTTGTTGCGCAGATGCCTGCTTCCTCGATGAACTGGCGCAGGAACTGTTCTCTGATCTCGGCGCTGATGTCGAGCACTTCGGCCATCAGGTCCTCCAGATAGACCACCTCGACGCCATTGTCACGCAACACCTGGGAGAAGGCATCGTGTTCCTCCTCAGCCACCTTGAGATATGGAATATCATCAAACAGCAGTTCCTCCAGGGTGTTAGGCGTCAAGTTGAGCAGTTCACGTCCAGGACGATGCAACAAAACCTTCTTCAACGGTTTTATCTCGCTTGTAACATGAATACCTTTCATGACATTGGAAATTATTTCGTTCTTGTTTATGATAATGGATGTTTGTTCGATGCAAAGGTAAGCAATTTCCTGTAACCCTACATCATTTTTCACATCTTTTTATTTACAGGGACTGGATAATGGCGATTATCTCTTGAGCACTTTGAAACTGCGCTGCGAGCCATCAGTGTGGCGAACCACTTTGAAGTTAAAGCCGCCACCCATCTTGCCGCTAGTGATTGTCATCGGTTGATACGTGTCGGTTGCTTGATGGGAATGGGTGAAATGCATGGACTTAGATATTGCTTGTCGAAATCAATAGGGATCCCCTGCCAAAAAAGTTGTGTTAAAATCTCGCTCAAAAGTTGCATCGTCGCCATAAAAGGTATATCTTTGCAGTGTCGTTAAGACAACACGCTCATTGAAATAATGTCCACATCAAAGACGATCGGGATACTCTTCAAATTTTTATGAAATGCCGAGTCAAGCGGCGCACGCAATGGCGGGCCTCAACCGCAAGGTGCCTAATAAGCCGGAGGATTACAAAGCGTGTGACGCCCTCAAATCCTGTATTTAGTCGGAGTTTCATCACATCCCTTTGATGTGGCTTCTTATAAACTAAGGAGTGGAACGCCAGGCAGTGCTGCCGCGCGTCCCGCTCCTTTTTGTTTCGTGGCCGATAAAAAAAGGTGGGGCATTTGGTCGTTTGCGGGAAAAGGTGTACATTTGCACCGCAAAACCAAACGATACATACTATATATAATAGACAATGAAGGCATATTTATATAAGGAAGAGGCTCAACCCGTCGAGCCCATCGATGAACACAAACTCGCTATTGCCGATCAGAAGCCCGATAAGGCTGATGTTCCCAAGCAGGGTCTGTATGTCGTGAACTACAAGCCGCTGTGGACGGCTACCTGCATCGCACTGGTGATTTTTGTGATCTGGGCCCTCGCGACCTGGTTGCTGAACTAAATTTTTTTTGAGTGCCTAACGGATTGGTGCTGTGGCGAATAGCACCAATTTGATGCTTGCGCTTGAAATTTTTTTAAAAAAAAGTTTGCAAAAATGCTTGCCAGTTCAAAAAATGGCAGTAACTTTGCACCGCTGAAAACGAAAAAATGGTCCCTTAGCTCAACTGAATAGAGCGTTTGACTACGGATCAAAAGGTTACAGGTTTGAATCCTGTAGGGATCACATAACGAAGTCGCAAGTGCTTAAAAATAAGCCACTTGCGATTTTGTTTTTCCATTTTGCCCCACATTTGCCCCACCGAATTTTAAAGGAAACGCATAAGAGCATCCGCAATAAGGCATTGTATAGTTCAATGCTACAAAGGTCGGGGTATTTATCTTTACACCTTGATTTTACACCATTTTCTTGTATGAGCTTGCTCCCCAAAATCATATTTTGGCAAGGATAACCATGTGTTAACGAAAGTTAACTCTTATTAGGCTAAGAGTTTTTATAAAACACTATCCCTTTTTGTCGATTCTCTTGACAAAAACGGGGGCCGAGAAGCAAGCTTTCGGCAACCCCTATTTTACATCTTGTATTTCATTGTCCCATCTCTTTTTTCCGCCGTTGGTACTCTTCATAGGTGATGGCGTTCTTCTTCCACTCCTCACTCTGTCGTTCTCTTTCCCTTTGCTCACGTTTCTCATATGCCCGGCTCCTGTCACTCAGGAAATCACGAAGGCTAAGAATGATGATGGACGGGTCGAAGACACTATAGAAGTGACGATATTTCGCAGAGCAGAAGTTGAAGAAGAACAGTTGCAGTTCGTCAACCTTCAGATAGCCATATTGCAGTGCGATTATTTTGACCAACTTCTCCGTCTGATTGATGTCCGGCATTTCCTTTATTCCCATGAACAGACATGCCTCTTGCACCTCGGCTGCAAGCCACACTTCTGCCGCTCCTTGTCCGTAGAGTTTGTTCAGAGAAGTTAATGTAGGTGAGTTGCCAAAATAGCATTCCTCGGGATTATTGCATATCTGCAATTGTCTTTCTGGATTGATGGCCAACAAGAATTCTTTTAGCGTGGGGTACTTGTTCTTAATCTTCATCAAAGTCGGCGAAAGGTTCATTTCTTGCACCGATGAGTTTGTTTGCAAGCTGTAAGGTGGTCCGCTGGGCCGCAGTCCTTCTTGCTTCAATTGATTGATAACAGCGTTGATTGTTTTCATTTTGTAGGTCGGCTGAATTGATAGGTGTCGTTTCCCATGTGCGGCAGTTGAGGAAGTTTGCAAAGTCCTTGCGATATTTTCTTTCAGGTCGAGCCCTCAGATATAAGGGAACATAGGCGAAAATAGCTTTCTTATCATCGTGTGACAGTGCGTTCCAACGTTGTCTTAGATGTTCTTGATCACCTATTGGTTTGTCATACATTTCCCAAATTCTGTCAAATGGGTATTCTTCACCCTCTATCATTTCCACATCATTGATGATGGAAGTGTTAGTTCCATCATCAATGTTAGGATTTGGATTTTTTTTGGGATTAGGATTAGGAATGCATCCGACGGGATGCGGAGGGAAACCGTCGCATGCGTTCGAATCCGATGGCATGCGTTCGTTGCTTTCCTGCTGTTTGGATGCATAGCGTTTTCTGGCGTTGGCGCTGTTCTTCAGACATTTTTCTTTATAGGCATCTCTACTGCGGTCTATCTGCGATCTGATCATCGCAAATACCGACATCATTGGACCGGCAAATTTGGGCACAACTCCATCTTCGGCATAGTCATAAATGGCCTTGAACATCTGCCCCGCTTCTTCATCAGTAAGATAAGCGATTGCATCCCGCTGTTCCGTGAAGAGTAGAATTGTCTTTGAGTCTTTTGCCATAAAGACCTCCTTCCTTATCAAACTTACCCATTGAGCAAAGCCATTACATCACTGTATTTGTACATGACATGCCTTCCACCAACTTTCCTGGAACGGAGATATCCTTGCTTGTTCCATCGCCATAGCGTGGTGTAATTCACATGCAGCAGACTCGCCGTTTCCTTACGGGTGATGAATCGCATTCCTTCGGGAGCATCTATGTCTGCCCCACTATCATTTTGCATTTTCTTGGTCTGAGCAGCGACAATGTTTTGTGCCATCTCATTCACCATAGTGTCAAGGTCTGACCTCGACATCACAACCAATTGGTTGCCTAATATTTTGTTTTCTGTGTTCATAATATATAAATGTTAAACTTTTTGATCTACATTTACATGGTACTTTATGCACGGATCCTTTTGCATATCAGATTTCAAGAAGTATCGAGTCCGACAATCTTGAAACCCGAGGCACCACCACGAAATCGAATGCAAAATTAGAGTGATGCAAGCTCCAAGAAGAAAATCGCATCAACAACCAGCCATTTCTGCCCTTACATTTCAAAATTGGTTCTAACGAAGAGGACAATTAGAACCAACAATTCACAAAACACCTTTTACGTCTATCTCCGACGAGTGTCAAATGATGCCACGTCTTTCGGCCTCTGTAGCGTTTTCCGTCACTTGTCCTACTTTTTAACTAACCACACTGAGTTTGCCACTATGTTTTAAATGACTGTGTTTCATTCTCTCAGAAAATATACCCAAATGGGTCAAAGTATCTGTCAATCAGTTAGAAGTACCCATTTGGGTATTGCATCAGAATTTGGTCAGATATACTTTTGTGGAAAAATTAATATTTGAGAAGATGGAAAGATATTCAAGAAACAGAGTTTATGTTCGAGAAGAACAGCAATCAAGAATTAAGTTTTTCAAAATCATTATTGCTGGCGCTGGCATTGGTGGTGTCATCGCCGAATGTTTGCTGCGTTTTGGCTTTGAAACACTTACGATAGTAGATGATGAAGTCGTAGAGGAATCAGATTTGAATCACCAGAACTATACCCATAATGATATTGGGTCACCAAAAGTCAATGCCCTAAAAAGGCGCCTGATGGAGATTAATCCTGACGCAAATATTAGTATCATTGATGGAGCCATTGATAAAGATAATGTTGAAGGCCTGGTTAAAGGACACGACATTGCAATAAATGCATTGAAATATGACTCAGATATTCCATTTGTTTTTGATGAATGGTGCCAGAAATACAACATCCCTGTATTGCATCCGTACAACATCGGATGGGCTGGACTTGTTTTCGTTGTTACGCCGACAGGAATACAGTTAAAAGACATCTGTGATGACGATCACCGTGGGTTTGAAGTGAAAATGATAAAGCATATTTTCAACTATTATAAATTTTGGGGTGAGCCAAAGCCGTGGATTGAGCAGGTTGTGGCATCCTATGAGAATGAAAAATGCATCTTGCCACTTCCCGAACTAGCGGTAGCCTCTTGGCTTATCGCAGGTACCGCTACCCACTTATGTTACAAAATAGCTGTTGGAGAAAAGTATCTAAGGTATCCAAAGTTCTATCTGGATACAATAGAAGAAGATCAGCTTATATAAGATATATCTTGATCCATACAGCACCACTGATGCCATCTTGCGACATTGGTGGTGCTGTATTTTTCCCAAAGCTGAAAAGTAAACAAAAAAGACTTTCATAACAACTTGATTCAACAAAAGGATGTAAATTTGCCACTATGTTTAAATAAGATTCAGATTATGGTTGAGTATTCTTTTAGTAGGTTATGTTTCAAGGCAGACGTTATTGAACCATTAAATGATGACGATATCTTTGCTGTTCATACTCCAGATGGGACTTTTCAAATGACGAAAGCGGATTTCTATCGAGTGTTTCCGAATGTTGTAGCATCTAAAAGCTATAGGGATAGTGGTATTTACCACATGAGCCATCCACCCAGAAAAGCTTTACAGTTCCTGACAGGAACGACTGGCTTTTTGAAAGAAACGCCAGTGAAGAGTTTACCCAAAAAGGATTTAATTGGTGATGAAATCCGTGAAAAAATCAAAGAGATAGCCTTACTTTGGAAGGGATCAGAACATAACCCGTACATAGGTAATGATGTTCTAGAATCCTGGGAACAAGTGATCAATGAGTGGATTGAAGACGAAGAAATGCCATTAATCATCAGAAAAGATGCAAATAAGCTCAAAGGTCAATCCTTCATCCACCCAAGTAAGCGAGAAATTATTGTTAGCGATAATACTTTTTCTATTTGGGTATGTGGTCGTGTTATGAATAACGAGACTTACACGCTCAAACAACTAAAGGAAATGCTTTTCAATAACGAAATACCAATGGTTTTCATGCAAACTGAAGATGTCAAAAATAAAGGCAAATACACAAGACCACTAGGTGGTTTCTCTTTGCCTGACTGGAAGGTTTGCCATATTGATCCAGTTGGATTCAATAGCAATAAGTCCATTGAGGAACTAGATATTGTTGCTATTAAGGAGCATTTCAAGAAGCTAGCAAGTCCGTACAATATGTTCGTTCTCCCGAAAGAGATTGGAGATTTAGGTGAAATTCAGATTTTCATTGATGAACAACGAAGAAAGAAGTAAAAAAGTGTTTTGTAGATGAAGTATGGTATCTTTGCAAGAACGTATGTTTTTTAAGGAGTATTACAATGATTATTAGCAAATATGGACTTTCTTTTGAAGAAGAGTCTGCCAACATGACTGGCAACGGTTTTTCTGTAGCTAAAGAACTGATTGAGAACCTTTTCTTTGGTATGGCCAAACTAAGCACAAAGTATGACAACAAAGTGTTTAGTGACTTGCCCTATACGTATTCAGAACGCCCTCTTGACAGCATCCTTTTGCCTAAACTATCAAAGCTTTGCAATTCAATGGTAATGGTGGAAATCCCAACTGTAAGAGTGTGTGATAACAGAAGATTTCAAGTTGAAAAGTCAACCGGCAGAATAGACTACTGGTGCATTTATAAAGGATATAGCTTTGTTATTGAGTTGAAACACAGCTTTGATTGTTTTACTACAGCAAAAACGAGATATCGAAAGGTCATACAGCCATGGATTAAAATGAACGAGCAGTTACAAAGTATAGAGAAAGCTCTAAAATCTTACGAAGAAGCAACAATGGGCGTGATTAGAATTGGGCTCCATATTGTCACATCCTACTCCGATAAAACCCCTAATAGGAGTTTATTGAATGAGTTTTTAGAGAGCATTCCAGATACATTTGAACGTTTTCAAAATGACTTAGGGAAACAATATCCCAGTTTAAGGCCTAATATGTTGATTTGTTGGAAGATACCAAAGAAACTCATTATGAAAGATATCTACACTTTCCCTGGTCTATGGGCTATTGCAAAGATATATCCAATCATAAAACATCGAGGGGCTATTGATTGAATTCCGTAGCTCGTCGTTCCCCAGCATTTACGGTTGTTCTACCTTTTCAGTGAGCAACCGTAATTTCTTGTTTTAATACCCAAGTCCTTGAACTGTAAACAGATTATTAAGAACAAAATGAGAACAATGAAGTAACCCATCGCAAATTAGAACCGCATCAAGAAACAGTAAAAATCGGGAAATTTCTGCTATTTTCGTGAAAATCTTACAAAAATCAACAAAATATTTTGTTATTTTACTTGAAATGATATACCTTTGCACCAAAACTTCAATACAATATAACATGATACGAGAATTTTGGGCAGAAAACTTTCTGTCGATTAAGGAACGGCAAACCGTTAACTTTGAAACGAAGTCCAAAGACGACGAATGGGCATCGGTTGATGTCGGAGGGAATAAACGTGTTAACAAGTTGGCGGTCATTTATGGCGCCAATGCTTCGGGTAAGTCAAATCTCCTGTTAGCCATTCAAAACGTTTTTGAACTGCTGTACTACCCACAGAATGATCGGTCTCAGCCTGTTCTCACCCGTCGTGCATTCGCTTTGAACAACGACAAGTCCTCAACACTCTTCGTTTCATTCTATGCCAATGACATCCGCTATGACTACACCATCACATTCAACGAGAAATTTATATTGGATGAATTGATGGACTGGTACCCTCATGGAGCTAAAGCATTATTTTATGAGCGACATTTTGTTTCGGAGGACTCGTGGGCAAAGATTAAGTTTGGAGATCTAAAGCTTTCAGCTAAATCAAAAGATACATTTCTACGGAATACACTGAATAACCATTCAGTGTTGTCCGTCTTTGGCAAAATGGCATTTAATAACGATGCACAATACATAGCAGATCTTCACCGATGGATGACAAGTTACATGCATGAAGTTAATTCCATGCAAAATGCTCTCGCCACAATGCTAAGATCGGCCGAAAAGAATGACAAGACCAAACGCTTTTTTCTTAAACTGCTACAAAAAGCCGACTTTAACATCATTGATTTCTATACCGAGGTCGTCAGCGAGAAGCATCCCATCGGCAACATGCTGGCCATCGGTAATAGCACAGAGCCCATTACCAGTATTCCCACGTTCAAGATTCAACAGACCAAAGCATACTTTAAATGCGCAGCAGGCGACAAAATATTTATTTTAAGTCTTGACGAGCAGTCCAAAGGGACAAAGAAGTTCTTGTCGAACCTTTCCTACCTTTATAGTGCCCTGACGGGCGATCATGTTTTCTTGATTGACGAGATTGATTCAGAATTGCATGATGACTTGTTATTGTACTTCCTGAATGCATTTGTATTGAATTCCAAGAAATCCCAGTTGATTTTCACTACACAGGAAACAGCACTACTAGATGAAGAACTGCTCAACACCCATCGAGACTTTGTATTTCTTGCTGAGAAAGACCGCGTAGGGGCCTACTCAAAATACACCAGAGTTGACGAGTTCGGACTGCACAAGAATCTTTCATTATACAATGCCTACAAGACCGGGCGGCTTGGTGCTGTTCCGCAATTAGGTTCACCCATCATTTATATGGACGATGACGAAGATTAAAGACTCAATAGCTGTGATTGGCGAAGGAATTACGGAATACTACTATTTCAATTCCTTGAAAGATGAGTTCACTCAGCTTAACTTGCGCCCAATGTACCCCAAGCACTCCACAAGTCTTGAGGATGTTGAACAGGAAATCGACAAGGCCATTGACAGGGGCTACAATTTGATTTTCTGTGTTATAGACATGGACAACAAGAAAGATGGCGCTGAAAAGCAAAACTATCTTAACTTGAAAAAGCGTCTTGAGGGCACCTGGACCATTAAGAAGACAGATCAGACCTATACCATTCGCTTTATTGAGAACGAGCGTTGCACCGAACTGTTCTTCCTGTTCTATTTTATCTATACGTCGCGTCACTTCCAAGATCAGCCTGCAATGCTGCAAGAACTTAACAAGCGCTGCAAATATGAGAAGACCGAGAAGTTCTTCAAAGCACATAGTCTGCACCAGTATTTTCTGAATCATGGCGGCAGCTTCATGGATGCCTTGCGCAATGCAGCCCACTCGATGAAGGAGAAAGAAGAAACCGGACGAGACCACACCTATTCCCAAATGGCTGAACTTTTTGAGGCAATAGGAATTCAATCACAATATATATCATGAAAGAAATTTATATAATTATTAAAGACAAGACACATGTCCTAAACCAAATTGAAGGATTGTGCTCGAAGTATCATACTAAGACTGCGGTCAACGAACAACAAAGAAAGCTCCACTTTAAATCATACTGCCATGATACCCTGACAGTCATCAATGATTGTTTTGAAACATCGTTGCTGGGAGCTAAGCGCATTATAAATAAAATCAATGAATACAGCAAGAAGGACAATGTCAATATTCAAGCAGCATCCCTTGATATATTCAACATACTAATAAATTTTAAGTGTCTTGTTGAGAGTTCCGTCCCTATCCAGGATTTACCTTCATGTAGAAGATTAATTGAGCTATCACCTAAAGATGCGGTTTTCAAGGCTAACGAGTTCGTGAAGAATAACTATTTTCGGGCAGGCATCCATATTTTATCCTTGGAATCAAATGTAACAGACACGCAGTATATCGAAGCCGTAACTACGTTCTATAGTGTCTATCTGGATGAGTTAAAGGACGAGATCAATATCAAAGGAATTGCTCCCAACCACATTGAACAGTTCTTGCTTGACAAATTCAATTTAGAACTTGAATATTGCCGCCTTGCCCAACTTAAAGCCGGAAACAATATTGTAAAAGACATTAAGGGTTTAGCTGACATTACCAAGGAAAACATTGAAAAGCGCGAACAAAGACTTATAGCACTAAATAAAACATTGTTAAGCATTTAATAATTATGTCAACTGATTTCATTAACATTGTTTCAGATAAAGATAGGCTACAAAAGGAATTGATATTTTACAGCCTGTTCCTCATGGTTTTCGAGAACTTTGTTTCGCATTGGAAGGAAACCATTCGTTCATTTTACTCGAATGGAATGGCCATCGACGAACAAACTGGAAAATATTATGATTTTGTGAAAGTCAAATGGCACGATGGACAATGTTTTACGACAAAGGACAAGGATAAAGAACAACAGTTTAATCGAACCGTTTTCCAACGTATTAAGAGGAATGGGAATAATAATCCCAAATTGTCAATGTTTGACTGGATGGTTGATTTTAAGCTGATCGAAAGAGAAGACTTTGACATTTTGGTAAAATGTTATGACAAAAGAAACGAATATGCTCATAATATTGCTGGTTGCCTTAATCAGTTTGTAACCAATGAGGAAAAAAATCTTTTGAAATCTTTAATATCTATCAGCAACAAGGCTGCCAAACAATGGATTTTAGAAGTTGAACTGCCAACAAGTGCGCCTGAAGAACTAAATAATTTCATTGATGAAAACGGAAAATACAATGAACCTGACGTCATTTCAGGCACTCAGTTATTTTATTCGTTAGTATTAGAAAATTTAAAAGATATAATAAATTAATGAAGTTACGACCATGGAAAGATCTCAAGTTGGATTTACGCACAATTGGCTAAATCGTTAATTTAAAACCATTTAAGTCAACATTTTAAATCATAGATAATGGATAAACTTATAATGTCTCGTTAAATGGCGTGCCGTCGACTTCCATAAGCTTTAGGAAGGGCTGGGCGAAATGGTTGATGGAGCCGAGGTGCGCTATTCGTTCAACATGTCTTGGTCATTATAGTCTTGAGATTTAGAACGAAAAAACTGTGCTTTCTCACAGAATTTCGTTCATAGACGACGTTTTTAAACAAGAAACACAGAGGTTTAGTTTGCCGCTTCGCTATATATGCGCAGTTCGGACTAAACTTGTTTTTGTCTCGCAAGTATGATGAGCAGCAGATCTAACAACTCAAGTATATTCATGCTACTTAATTGTTGTCAATATCTCTCCTAGTAGCAAGAATTTCTCTACACTCAATTCAAAACTCTACTGAAGAGGCTTTTTCTATCTCTTTTTCTATCACTTCAGTATAGCTTTCTATCACCTTTTCAGACAACATTCCCCAATTTACACTTACTTTTATCTCATTTATACTAACCTTTGCATATACTTTTGACTTATTTACAGTTATTGATGAACCTTTTTCTGTCAGCTTTTCTGTTTAATTTTCTGTCAACCTTTCCGTATGGTTTTTGTGATGCATCTATGTTTTTCTGCTACCTTTTCAATTGCCTTGAACACATAACGACTATTTTCTGCATCTTTTTCTGTTCGGTTTCTGTTCGAACAGAAGGAACCGGCTTTCTGTGACGTGATTCAAACTTTCATCTGGAGTTTTAGAGTTGATTTCTAAAAAATGTTGTAAATTTGCGTTCACCATTATTCCCAAAATGGGAATAAACCTGCCAAAGACCGTTGAACAACGAAATATAGCAAACTCCTTTGCGGTTATATAGGCTTTGGTCGGCCTGCAGGGACTGCATAGGGGTTTATTTTTGAGACACAGTAACTTCTCATAATAATTATTATGACGAACATGGAGCTACAGAATTTATCAGAAGAGGATATAAAACTCCGTTACATCACTCCAGCCATTATTAGTAAAGGATGGTCGGTAGAGGACATCACCATGGAGACAAAGGTGAAGCTGACCGATGGCAAAATCAACCTTCGGGGAAACTTCATTGTCCGAGAGAAGCCCAAATACGCCGATTATGTTCTGTATTATAACCGCGCAACTCCCATCGCTATTGTTGAGGCTAAAGATGCGACACATTCAGTGTCTCATGGTATGCAACAAGCCAAGGAGTATGCCCACATGATGGATGTCCCCTTTGCCTACAGTTCAAATGGCCTAGGGTTTCAGGAATATGATTTCTTGACAGGCAAGGAACGCCCATTGACCATGGATGAGTTCCCTACCAAAGAAGAACTGTATCGGCGATTTCTAACGGAGAGCAATGGCGGTGCAGGAATCAATGAAGTTGAGAAACAGATTATCAATCAGCCCTATTGTACGGGGCAGGATATCTTTCCGCCTCGCTATTACCAACGAAATGCCATAAATCGTACTGTCCAAGCTGTGGCCCAGGGACAAAAACGACTTTTGCTCGTGATGGCAACAGGCACAGGAAAAACATATACTGCTTTTCAGATTGTTTATCGTTTGCTCAAGGCTGGTTTGGTCAAAAAAGTGCTGTATCTCGCAGACCGCAATGTACTTGTTGACCAATCGATCCAACAGGATTTCAAGCCGCTGAATAAGACGATTCACAAAGTCAATTATCAGCAGGACTTGGGTAGTGGAGTTACGGCCTATGAAGTTTACTTCGCACTTTATCAGCAGCTCATCGGTCAAGGTGGAAAACAGAATTACAAAGAACTGTTCAAACCCGAGTTCTTTGATTTGGTCATCGTTGATGAGTGTCACCGTGGCAGTGCTAAGGACGACAGTAACTGGCGTGAAATCCTTGAATATTTCTCCGATGCTGTTCAGTTGGGTATGACGGCTACGCCCAAAGAGACCAAGTACCAGTCCAGCATCACCTACTTCAATGAGCCCATCTACACCTATAGCCTCAAAGAAGGCATTGAAGATGGCTTCTTGGCACCATTCAAAGTAGTGAACATAACCACAAATATTGGTGACGAATGGCGCCCAACCAAAGGACAGACCGACATACACGGCAACGAGATTGAAGACCGTATCTATAACAATTCGGACTATGACTACAATATCGTCATTGAGGACCGCATCCGGGAGGTGGCTCAAGAAATAACGAGTTATCTGAAGCATACCGACCGCATGGCCAAAACTATCGTTTTCTGTGCGGACGAAGACCATGCTGAACGAATGCGTATTGCCCTGGTCAATGAGAACTCCGACATGTGCAAGAGGAATCCTGATTATGTGGTCAGAATTACCGGCAGTGATGCATACGGTCAATCCAAGCTGGATTACTTCATCTCGGTCGCTTCGCCTTATCCAGTTATCGCAACAACCAGTAAACTACTCTCCACTGGTGTTGACTGCAAGATGGTGAAACTGATTGTGCTGGATCAGCGTATCAATTCGATGACTGAATTCAAACAGATTGTGGGCCGTGGTACCCGCATCAGGGAGAAGGAAGGGAAAACCCATTTCACCATTATGGACTTCCGCAACATCACCCGACTCTTTGCTGATCCTGATTGGGATGGCCCTATCATGGTGGACGAAGATTACAAGCCTGGTGTCAAATCCTATCCTACACTGAAGGGACCAGAAACAACCAATGAGCCAGGCGATCCTGATCCCAAGCAGCCAAAACCCGTAGTAGACAAGGATGGCTGCAAGGTCTTTATCACCAACAAGGTCGTATCGGTGTATGACACCAACGGCAAGTTGCTTCGTACCGAAAGCATTACCGACTACACCAAAAAGAACATCAATGACACATACGCCAACCTTGATGACTTCATCCATCACTGGAACGCTGCCGAGAAGAAAGAAGAAATCACAGAGCTCTTGAGAGAACGTGGCATCGATCTCCAAGCCATCAAGGAAGATGCCGGTTTGACTGATGTTGATGACTTTGACTTCATCTGTCACATCGCATACGGTCGCAAACCCCTCACTCGCAAGGAGCGTGCAGACCAGGTTAAGAAACGTGACATCTTCAGCAAATATGGACCCGAGGCTCGCAAGGTTTTAGAGGCATTGCTGGATAAATACGCTATGGACGGTATCACACAACTGGAGAACAAGACTGTCGTCCTGAAGCTGGATCCGTTCCGCACCATGGGTTCTCCAGCCAAAATCGCCAAACTCTTCGGCGGCAAGCAACAGTATATTGATGCGGTAAACGAATTGGAAGACTTGATTTATAGCATAGCATAAACACAATAATATGGCACTCAATAATTTTGTAAAAAGCATCCGCAACATCATGCGCAATGATGCCGGCATCAACGGTGATGCCCAGCGCATTGAGCAAATCGCCTGGATGTTGTTCCTCAAGGTATATGACGAGAAAGAAAACGATTGGGAGTTTAACGAGGACGATTATGTCTCGTTCATTCCCGAAAAATGCCGATGGCGCAACTGGGCCCAAGACCATGGCGACGGTGATGCACTGACCGCCGATGCTCTGTTGGACTTTGTGAACAACACGCTCTTTCCAACATTGAAGAACCTGGAGGTCACTCCCGAAACGCCCATGCGCAGTGCAATCGTGCGTACCACCTTTGAAGACGCCAATCAGTACATGAAGGATGGCGTGCTGCTTCGCCAGGTAATCAATGTCATTGACCAATTAGACCTGGGTGATTACGAGGAGAGCCACGCCTTCGGTGAAATATACGAGACCATCTTGAAAGAAATGCAATCGGCAGGCTCTGCTGGTGAGTTCTATACACCTCGTGCTTTGACCGACTTCATGGCCCAAATTATTGATCCTCAAGTGGGTGAGCAGATGGCTGACTTCGCTTGTGGTACGGGTGGCTTCATCACCAGCTGGCTCAATGCACTTGATAAAAAGGTCACCAGAGCCGAGGATAAGAAAGCCTACTCGCAGTCGGTCTATGGTATCGAGAAGAAGCAGTTCCCCTACATGCTTTGCGTTACCAACCTGCTCCTTCACGACATAGATGCCCCCATGGTGATGCATGGCAATTCCTTGACTCGTGATGTGCTTAACTATACCGATGATGACAAGTTTGATGTGGTGCTGATGAATCCGCCTTACGGTGGCAGCGAGAAGAATGAGGTCAAGCAACATTTCCCGTCTGACCTGAGCTCCAGCGAGACGGCCGACCTGTTCATGGTGCTGATCATGTACCGCCTGAAGGAGCATGGACGCGCTGCCGTCATCCTTCCTGATGGATTCTTGTTCGGTACCGATAATGCTAAGCTGGCCATCAAGCAGAAACTGTTGCGTGAATTCAACCTTCACACCATTATCCGCTTGCCTGGCAGCATTTTTGCACCCTATACCAGCATCGCTACTAACATCCTTTTCTTCAACAACGAGAAGGCCGATGGCGCAGCTGAAGGCTTCTCAACCAAAGAGACTTGGTTCTATCGCATGGATATGCCTGAAGGCTACAAGCACTTCTCCAAGACCAAACCGATGCAGCTGGCTCACACCCAGCCCATCATGGATTGGTGGAACAACCGCAAGGAGATAGTCGATGAAGAAGCAGGTGATGAAAAGAGCCGTTGCTTTACCGCTGAGCAACTGATGGCGCTGGATTGTAACTTTGACCAGTGCAAGTTCCCCAAGGACGAGGAAGAAATTCTGCCGCCTAAAGAACTGCTGGAGAATTATTACAAGAAACGTGCCGCTCTCGATCACGAGATAGACAAGACTTTAGCAGAAATCCAGAAAATCCTTGGCTTCAAAATTGAGTTATAATGAACGGAAAGCAACTACGCAACAGCATACTCCAGTGGGCAATCCAGGGCAAATTGGTGCCCCAGGATCCTAATGACGAACCGGCTTCTGTTCTTCTTGAGCGTATACGAGAAGAAAAGGCCCGTCTCGTCAAGGAGAAAAAAATCAAACGAGACAAGAATGAATCAATCATTTACCGTGGCGATGACAATTCCTATTATGAGAAATTCAC
>Ga0256404_1000939_pt1 | contig 73932 bp, 74 predicted proteins | sample RumenRJG_01DNA_FD_185990 | JGI IMG/M metagenome (GOLD analysis project Ga0256404, IMG submission 185990) | Bovine rumen microbial communities from Lethbridge, Alberta, Canada - RJG_01 | ecosystem: Host-associated > Mammals > Digestive system > Stomach > Rumen | place: Canada: Alberta | collected...
CTCACCCGTTCGCCACTGAGCGCCGAAGCGCTCCGTCCGACTTGCATGTATTAGGCACGCCGCCAGCGTTCATCCTGAGCCAGGATCAAACTCTCCATCGTCTCATGGAGAGCATCTAGCTCTCTCTCTATTGCTTGCATTCTTCCGAATGTCTTTTCTTGTTTATCTGACGTGTTTCTGTTCAGTTATCAGTGTTCGGCTTGCACTCACTGCTGAATGCTTATTCACTATACCATCGCATGTTTTTCTTGTAAAGCCTTTTTCCATCTTTTTTGCAAAAAAGTTGCTTAAAATAAAAATATAGCCTCTACAGGGCAAAATAAAAGAGAGCTTCCTCTCTTTTACCCTTTGAGTCCTCTTGCCTGGCGATCCATATCTTCAACAACGATATCATAAATCTCACCAAGTGTACGACAATACTTTAAGACATCCCAAGGTTCATTCGTATGGAAATGGATCTTAATTAAATCTTCATCCCCTACTGCAAGTAAGCAGTCACCCTTAAAATGTTCTGTGATGTAATCATGAATATCATCTTCATCTAGGTCATGGCCTTCAATCAATAACTGTGTATCATAACGATATTCTAATGATCCTCTTTCATTATCCATTTGTTCAATCCTCCTTGACAGAAGTATTATACCACAATTGTTGAAATCTTTTAAATGAGATGATTGTAACTTATTTATAATCAAGTGAATATGTTATAATATAGTGGTTAAAGGGAGGCTAGTAAAATGGAAGAACAAATCGATAAAAAGAAAATTCCTTATATCACAACTAAGCTTAGACATAACATACTAGAAATGCCACCAGTTATTCGTGAAGCAAGTGGTATCGTTATATTTGGTAGACGCATTAAGTCTCTTGTTTTTACAACAGATATTGCGATTATTCGCAACTGTGATGCCGATGCAGTATTTGCCGTCTATCCATTTACCCCACAGCAGGCCATTTCTAAAGCAATCATTGAAGCAAGCTATACACCTGTATTTTGTGGTGTCGGAGGTGGCACAACAAGCGGTTTAAGAACTGTTGGACTCGCTAAAGATGTGGAGAGTCTAGGCGCTATGGGTGTTGTCTTAAATTCACCAATCACAAATCCTAACCTTCTTGCCGTCAGCAAGGTGGTAGATATTCCTGTCATCATTACCGTAACAAGTCCAGAAACAGATATTTCATCAAGAATTAGACATGGAGCAACCATTCTCAACGTTGCAGCAGGAGCTAACACTGCCAGCCTTGTCGCAAAAATACGTCAGGAGCATCCTGATATTCCCATTATGGCAAGTGGCGGTAAGAGCGAAGAAAGCATTAGGGCGACGATTGAAGCTGGTGCCAATGCCATCACCTATACACCACCAACGACTGCCGAACTTTTTAAAAGCATGATGCAAAAATATAGAGAACCATGATCAGTTCGTTTAACTATACATATACCAAAGGATTGATTCTTGTTCATTTCAAAAGACCAGGCATGTTACATAAGTAACAGCCCGGTCTTTTAAGTTTTCTCAATTATTCGCATTGACTAATGCCTTCTTCAAGCAATTTCAATTGTAGTAATGTCTGTTCTGGTGTCACAAGTTGAGGCTTGTGGTTTCTTATCGTCTCAAAGATAGCATCATACATGCGGCTATAGTCACCAGTCACTGTTGGCACCTTCTCTTCGACATATTCCTGATGTTCATTGTAGTAAGTGATCGTGCCATAATGTTCCTCACGGTCCATGCCAAAGTCTGGATGATCGAGAGTTGGCATATAGAAGCGCTTCAGATCTGCCTCCTGGCGATCTTCAGTGACCTTCACAAACATCCCCTTTGTGCCATAGACGATAAATCTTGGGCGATGCTTTATGCGCATATAGGATGAGGCAATTGTCACCTTGAGGGCATTGTCATAATAGAAATCAATATCAAAGTAGTCATTCATTCTTCCCTTGCCCATTATCTGTTTGACTTCCATATGATAATCATCGGGCTTGCCAAAATAGCTTAGTGCCTGATCTAGCGTATGACAGGCATGGCCATATAGGAAGCTGAGATAGCTATCGAAGTGATCAGTCGCATCCACCACATCCTTGCGGTAATAGTCATAATGCATCTCTACTTCATAGATATCACCTAGCTTACCTGATTCAATGACTTTTTGAGTTGTTAAAAAGTCTGAGTCAAAGCGTCGGTTCTGGATGCACATAGCCATCAGGCCCTTCTGGCTAGCGAGATCAAAAATCTCTTTTGCCTGTTCGCTTGTGGTCGTGAATGGCTTTTCCACAAGCACATGCTTGCCATGTTCGAGTGCCATTAAGGCATATTCATAGTGCATGACGGGTGTTGAGACAACAATAAGCTCTATTTCTTTATCGTTAAGCATGCTTTCTAAATCATCCGTGTAATTGACATCGGGAATTCTTTCCCATTGGATATGATCAAGATGTCTTGCCCAGATCGTCTTGATTGTAAACTTGTCGCTTCTTCTTAAGATAAAGGGTGCCTGATAGCGATGGGTTGATTTCCCTGCCCCAATAAATCCTACATTAATCTTTGTCTGCATCGAATACGATACCCGCCTTTCTTCTTGCCGTTGTTAAGACCTCACTAGCAGCTAATGAGTTTTCCATCATTTCTTCTGCAAGCTGATCATTCTTTTCTTTGATCATTGTAATCATTCTTTTAAATTCATAGCTCATCGCATGCTTCTTTTCATCAAAGTCATAGAGATACTCCTCACCTGAATGTAGATGTAAAGTATATTGTGTCATGCGCGAAACCGGTGAATGAATAGTAATATAGCCTTTATCGCCTTCAATTGTATTCACTAATGGTGCAGCTGTATCCTTTGCCCCAATTGCACTCAACTTGAACTGACCATAGTCCATGAAAAGAATGCCTGAAGTATCAATATTCCTTTCAATATTTGCATAATAATCAACATCTTTTGGCTTGCCAAAAAGATTGATTGCGAAATGCACATTATAAACATTGATATCATAAAGCGCTCCTCCTGACTTAGAAGGATCAAACGCCGGTGTTATAATGCCTTCTTTAAAACGATCATAACGACTTGAATATTGTGAATAGTTTAAGGAAACAATTTTAATTTGACCAATTTCATTTAAATGTTCTTTTAAGCTCATGACTGCTGGCATTGCATAGAGTGTTACAGCTTCAGTAAGAATACGCTTTTTCTCTCTTGCCAAGCAAGCAAGTTCTCTTGCTTCTTCAATCGTACTTGTCATTGGCTTTTCACAAATGACATGCTTATTTGCCAGCAAAGCTTCTTTAGCATACGCATAGTGCAAGCTATTAGGCAACGCAATATAGATCGTATCGACATCACTCTCAAGCAATTCTTTAAAATCTACAAAATGACCATCAAGATGATAGCGTTCTACTAACATGCTTGCCTTCTCTTCACTTCGCTTGGTTGAAAATAGATAAACTTTCTCCACATCCTGTTCAACTAACATCGGCAACATTTCTTCAACAATCTTGCCCGTACCTAGAATACCTAACTTCATAATATCCTCCTGTTTACATTCTATCATAAAAACAAAGGCACTTTTGGCTTATCTTCATTTTCATTATAAACCTTTGTGCCAATCATTGCCCGCTCTTTATCAAGTACTTCTACACGGAATGCTTGCATACGATCAGCATGCTGACCAAAGTGTTCTTTGTTTTCAATAAGCTTCTTCTTTTAATTTCATTTGAAATATACATCATTTTTTCTACAAGTATATCGTAGCATTATTTAGAAATTAGTCAATATTATTTCAATTAAATGATATTTAGCTTTCATTCGTAAGTTTTATTTATCCCTCGCCATCAAACTGCTACAATAATCGCGAAGGAGATATAGCTTATGAGTAATGGTATCTTATTTAATATACAAAAGTTCAGCATTCATGACGTCCTGGCATCAGGACAACACTATTCTTAAAAGGACGTCCTTTAAGATGTCAATGGTGTGCAAACCCAGAAAGCCAGCTGGCAAAGATTCAGGTCCTCTATCACCAAGAAGACTGCCTGCATTGTCTCAATTGTGTTCATCTCTATCCTACGCATGCATTAACACATCAGGGTCAATGCATTCATGTAGACTTCAATAAACGTATTGGCTGTCTAGAATGTGTGAAGAATTGTCCTGGACATGCCTTAAGTAACGAAGAGGAATATAGGAGTGTTGAGGAGGTTGTTGGAATATGTCTTTAGGACTTGCCTTTCTATGAGGAGAGCGGTGGGGGTATTACGATATCCGGTGGTGAAGGCATGAGTCAGCCTGATTTCTTGCGTGACTTACTGCCTGCATTAAAGAAATATCATTTTCATCTTTACGATTGAAACAACAGGATATGTGCCTGAAGATCTCTTTCATGAATTAGCACCGATGTTTGATCTATTACTCTTTGATATCAAGCATGCCGATTCTAAAAAACATCAAGCAGGAACAAAGGTTGGTAATGAGCTTATCAGAAAGAATCTCAAATGGGCTATTAAACAGCACATGAATATCCTCCCACGTATACCAGTCATTCCTCATTTCAACGATTCTTTAGATGATGCAAAGTTAATTGCCACATACTTAAAAGAATTAGGCTTAAAGAAAGTCCAGCTCTTGCCATTCCATCAAATGGGTGAAAAGAAATATCAATTGCTTCACCGCAATTATGCCTACGAGAATACAAAAGCCTTACATCCCGAAGACCTTCTTTCCTACCAACAAATCTTCACTGATCAGGGCATTGATTGTTTTTTCTAAGTCACATATGATAAGCTGGCTATTTTTTCAGCTATGGTAATATTTTCTTAGAGAGGAGAGAGTCTTTATGAAAAAACATCGTCTATTCTTCATCATAGCTTCTATCATATTTATTGCATTCTATCTGTTTGACCATATCGCATATGAATACTATTTGAGAAATTTTGATATCTTCTTTTCTAACTTTTATCGCTTTACAGTCTTTAGTCGACCTCTTATTCTCATTGCATTATGGTGTGATCATCTCTATCTTGTATTTAAACGTAAGTAGTAAAAAAGACATGATTTTAAGTAATTATGTCTTTTTCTGAGAGCCCATTTTCAAGCGCCTCTCCTTTTTCTTTCATCCAACTGATCTCCCCTATTAAATCAACATTTACTTTCATACGCTTTAGCCACCTTAAAATAAGCTAAACTGAAACAAAAAAAAGAATGACCATTATTAACAGTGACCTGTCACTAATCATAAGGGCTAACAAGCAGCGATGGGAAATCGAGGAAAGCTTCCAGATAATGAAGAGCGAGCTTAAGACAAGACCGATGTACGTCTCAAGGGAGGACTCCATTAACGGACGCCTTCTCCCATGCTTCATGGTGCTCATGGTCTACCACCTTCTCGAGAAGAAATACCTGAACGAGAAATACACATGCGACGAAGTGTTCAACACGCTTCGTGACCTCAACATCACACCTGAATGGAACGAACTACATTACATCATTTACCCGGACGGAAGTTATTGTTGCGCTGGCCGAAACATTCGGCTTCCAGCCATCATGGGAGATCATTACACAGAAATATCTGAAAAAAATTTCAGCAGGTCGTTAACACAAAGAAAAGTACGAAGCTGAAATAACAAGCAAAAAGGTGAGAAGCATTGATTCTATCAATGCATTTCGTTTTTATCAGTTTTCTAACTGTAAAACATGAGATTATACCACAAAATAGCGACATCATTCACTATATGTATGATGCCGCTATTTTTATTCGTCTATTTTATTTTGGGCTGATCCTTTTTGAAAATCTTATTTTCAAAACACATTTTAATTTGCATGCGTCTTAAAAGCCCAGAGCTTTGCAATGAGATAATTAAGTGGGGCAATAATAATAAGAATAATGATTGGGGCATATGTTGGAGAGAAATGAGCTTTATCAATAAATAAATACATGAGGAATTCTTTTAAGAAAATACCAGTTGAAAGATAGGTCATAAAGTTCTTCATTAATGCATGCCAGCGATTACGTGTTTCTCCAGGCTTTTTCTTAAATACAATGAATTCATTAAATCCAAATGAAATAAGCGTACTGACAACAAAGCCAATGATTACACCAATATAGGGACTAAATCTCAATACTTTTAATGCAAGTAAGTATGAAAGGTACTCACCGACAGATGAAGTGACCCCACCAATTACATATCTGACAATCTCATTCATTCCAATCCCTCATTCCTTTCCCCATCACAATATACGCATATTATCGAAAAATAGGCTTCTTGTAAAGAAAAATCATATTACTCATGGTGAGCAAGCTGATAAAAAGCAACTGCACTAGCCCCAGCAACATTTAGGGAATCAACACCATGATGCATTGGGATAATGACTTTATAGTCCATTGCTTGCAAGCTTTCATCAGAAAGTCCGTCTCCTTCATTGCCAAGAACAACAGCCAGCTTCTCTTCTTGATTGAGTTGTTTATTGCGAATATCAATAGCATCATCTTTTAAAGCCAGTCCAGCAATTTTAAACTGATAATCATGCAGCTTCTCATATAAGCCAGTATGCACAATTGTCCATTTGATTTGAAAGACAGTTCCCATCGAGACACGACTTGCCCTTCGATATAAAGGATCGGCACAGCCATTGGTTAATATGACGCCATCCATATTCATTGCTGCCGCTGAGCGCATTATCGCTCCCACATTTGTTGGATTTTCCACATTATCCATAACGGCAATACGCTTTGCATTTTGTAATAGTTCTTCAAGCGATAATAGCTTTTGACGTTGCATTAAGCACATTGCTCCTTTAGTAAGCGTATAGCCAGTAAGCTTTGTAAGCTCTCTATAGCTCGTAACATAAACAGGAATGTTTTTTAAGTGTGCAAGAAGGGCAAGGTGTTCATCATTCATTTTTTCATCCATCAGGACGCTAACTGGCTGATACCCAGCAGTAAGTGCCCGTTCAATAATCTTGGGACTTTCTACAATAAACAAGCCGGGATCTGGTTCATAGATATGAGAAAGTTCACGTTCTCTTAAATTTCTATAGACATCTACGCGTTCATCTTCGATATCTTTGATTTTTATAATCATAAAACCTCCTAAATGACAATTCCATTGCAATGATCTATTTCATGCTGAATAATCTGGGCAATGGTGCCACTAAAATGGGCATGAACTTTCTTAAAGTTTGCATCATTGTACTCTAGATCAATTTCCTGATATCGCATGCAATTTTTCATTCCATCAAGTGAGAGACAGCCTTCCTGCGTAAGATATTTACCTGACTTTCTAATAATACGGGGATTATACATGACATATTGTACATTACTCATACTAATCGCAATAATCGCTTTATTGATACCAATCATGTTGGCAGCCATGCCAACACATTCATCCTTATGCGCTATTAATGTATCCAACAGGTCTTGACCTGTTTCAATATCTTTCAATGTCGCTCTTTTAGCTTTCTTGTTGAATATTTGTGTTCCTTTTTTTATTTCTCTAATCATTGTCATCCTCTTGATGTGCTTTCTTCCATTCTTTAATTGTTTTGAGTTTTTCTTTATAACGCTTTTCTAGTCCATAGTTTGTTGGCTGATAGTACGTTCTATCCTTCAAGCTATCGGGCAGACATTGCATTGCGGTGATGGCATTTGGTGCATCATGGGCATACTGGTAGCCTTCCCCATAACGTAAATCCTTCATAAGCTTAGTCTCGGCATTTCGCAAGACTAATGGCACCGGCTCAGCCATTGTCTTGTTGGCATCCATTGCCGCCTGATTATAAGCAAGATAAAGTGCATTGCTTTTAGGAGCAAGTGCGCAGAAGGTAACGGCTTCTGTTAAATGGACGGTGCACTCTGGCATACCAATAAAGTGACAGGCCTGATAAGCAGCAACACAGATTTCTAACGCCTTAGGTTCAGCAAGACCAATATCTTCTGAAGCAAAGCGTGTCACTCTTCTAGCAATATATATTGGATCTTCTCCCGCTTCAAGCATTCTTGCCAAATAATAGATGGCCGCATCAGGATCAGAATTACGCATGGATTTATGCAAAGCAGAAATGAGATTATAATGCTCTTCTCCTTGCTTGTCATAAAGCAAAAACTTCTTACTTGTTGATTGGATGATATTGTCCTTTGTTACATGAATAACACCATTTTCTTCCGGTGCATTCAAGATGATCATTTCCAGTGTTGTTAAAGCGCTTCTTGCATCCCCATTCGCAAATTGTGCAATGGCACGAATCATATCATCAGTGATATCTGTTGTAAGATTGCCAAAACCCTTTGGTGAATGCAGGGCATTTTTTATCAGATCGACAAGATCTTCTTCACTTAAAGGTTTTAAGACAAAGACCTTACATCTTGACAATAAGGCACTATTGACTTCAAAAGATGGATTTTCTGTTGTTGCACCTATCAATGTTATACTGCCATTTTCAACATAGGGCAAGAAAGCATCTTGCTGTGCCTTATTAAAGCGATGAATTTCGTCCACAAAAATAATCGTCTTAGCCCCCTGCATATGAGCTACTTTTGCTTCTTGCATGACATTTCTGATATCTTTAATGCCACTTGTAACAGCCGAAAAAGTTATAAAACGAGCTGATGTCTGATGCGCAATAATGCGTGCAAGTGTTGTCTTGCCAACACCGGGCGGTCCCCAGAATATCATTGAAGGAACACGATCATTTTCAATCAAGCGATAAAGTATTTTATCTTTACCAAGCAAATGCCTCTGACCCACAAACTCTTCTAAATTCTCAGGCCTTAAGCGACTTGCCAAGGGCTCATTCTCATTTTCAAATAAACTTAATTGTTCCATACATACCTCACAAAAAAGGAAGCCTAAGCTTCCTTCTGATCTTGTTTTTCTACTCTTTCAAATTCAAGTGACAACAACATAAAGAGTCGTTCCGTATCAATCGGCTTAGAGAGATGGCCATTCATGCCAGCAGCTAAACATTTCTCTTCTGTTACAGCGAAAGAATCAGCTGTCAAGGCAATAATTGGGATAGTCATTGCGTCCGGTGAATCAACGGATCTGATTTCCCTTGCTGCATCAAAGCCATTCTTGATTGGCATCATGATATCCATAATGATTGCCTGATAATGATAGGCACCACCATTAATAAACATTTCAACAACCTCTTCACCATCACGAGCCAGTTCCGAATGCACACCCTTTTCAGCTAGTATTTCCATAATCACTTCAGCATTCAACTGATTGTCTTCAGCAACCAAGACATTCTTGCCTTTCAAGATAATTGATTCAAATGAATCATTTGCTTTTTCACTGATATGAATCTGTTCATCAGTTGCTAAGTCAAACTGGAATGTCAATGTAAATGTTGTACCTTTGCCAAGTGATGATTTACATGAAATCGTACCATCAAGAAGATCAACAAGCGTTTTAACAATATATAAACCAAGTCCTGTTCCATCTCTTGTCTCATTGACTTCATCTTCCTGTTCAAATGGCAGGAACATACGTTTCTGGAAATTATCACTCATGCCCTTACCATCGTCACTGATTGTATAGACATGTGTAACCTTGCCATCCTTATAGCTTGCTTTGCCATTGAATGAGACATGGCCACCTTCAGGCGTAAACTTGAGGGCGTTCGTTAATATGTTGACGAGTATTCTAGTCAGATGTTCGCTATCAATTAAGGCATAACGGCCCTGACAGTCTTCAAAATGTGATTCATAATGTAGTTTTGAATCTTTGGCTTTAGGTGAGATGATGGCATTGACATCATCAAATACAGAATTCTCATTCATCACCTCAAAAGCAGGAACAATCTTGCCTGCATTCAATTGACTTGTTTCAAGCACCTCTTCAATCATATTTAAGAGATAATGAGAAGAAATATCGATTTTCTTTAGATTATCCCTAGCCTTTTCTGGTAAATTCATATGAAGAGTAAGATCTGTCAAGCCGCTAATTGCCGTCATCGGCGTACGCATATCATGACTCATATGGGAAAGGAATGCTTCCTTCGCTTTAGAGTTCTCGGTAGCTGCTTTAAGAGCCTTGGCCATTTCCTCAACCTGAGCCATGCTGTTGGCTTGTGATGTCGTATCAACAAAAGTCAATACCAAGCCAGAAACTGGTGCCTTATTATCTTCCTGCTTACTTACGGCACGATATGGTGAAATACGTAAGAGATATGTCTTGCCTGTCACAGAAGCACAATGTATTTCAACTGGCTTAAGGTCAAGTAGAACCTGATGACAAAGCTCAATAAGATTGATTGTTGCAAAGTTATAAGCAATATAGCGTAACGAGCGACCAACATCCTGATCAGCTAAGTTAAACTCAGATGTAATATATTCAGTAAACTTACGAATATTAAGATCACGGTCAACCATGATAATACCAACCAGTGTTGTTGATAGGAAGTTAGCCATATCATCATTAACACTAGCAAGTTCCTGGACTTTGCTTTGGTATTCGGAATTGACTGTATAAAGCTCTTCATTGACGGATTGTAATTCTTCATTGGAAGATTGCAATTCTTCATTAGCGGTTAAAAGTTCCTCATTAGCAGCCTGCAGCTCCGCATTGACACTTTCAAGTTCTGTTACTGTATTCTTCAAATTTTCCTGAGTGATAGAAAGTTCTCGCTCTAAATCACTAATACGCTCACTTGCAGCAGTATCAACCTTGTAGACAGACATATCCTTAGTCACTGGACGTTTTTCTCTAATAAAGGCAATTGCCGTCATTGAAGTACGATCACCAAGCTTATCAGTAAGCGGTGTAGCGACAATGGAAATATATTCAGGATTTTTTTCAAGTAATACAGGTACTTCATCATAGGCCACACGTTTCTGTTTTTCACGTGCTTCTTTTAAAGCCTTGCTGACAGCTATCTTCAAATCATTACGGACAAGCTGGAAGATATCCAATGTGACCTTGCCAGTTGGGATTGTAATAAAGAGCGAACAATCACCATAACTGTGTTCTAGCTCATTTTTTTCATTAATGACAACACAGGCTGGCATTAAATCTTCAAGCACTTTCGTATCAAGTTCCTGCGAAGAATATTGATGATCAACATCACGTGAAGAAGTATGATATGTAGCAACAGGAGAAAGATAGTCTTCAACCGACTGTAATGAATAGCTGATGCGATCATGCTTAGGCATCTTGCCACTGGCATCATGAATGAAGATCTTTTCGTTAGCACAATAAACCTTAAAGACATTATCATATGTAGATACGGATTCACTGCGTCCTAAGAACAAGAAGCCCTTATCTTTCAATGCCATATGGAAAATCGAGAAGAGGTCCTTTTGTAGGACATTCTGGAAATAAATCAACAAGTTACGACAGCTAATTAAATCTAGCTTACCAAAAGGAGGATCCTGGAAGACATTATGCTGGGCAAAGATCAACATTCTTCTGATTTCATGATTGACAGTATACTTGCTGCCTCGTCTTGTAAAGAAACGAGAGAGACGCGCCACTGAAACATCTTCAATAATATTATCACCATAGACACCTCGACCGGCAAAATTAACACTATCAGCATCAAGATCTGTAGCAAAAATCTTGATATCTCTTTGCATATTTAATTCTTCCATTACTTCCGCAAAGAGAATGGCAATGGAATATGCTTCTTCGCCAGTTGAGCAGCCAGCAACCCAGACACGAATCAAATCGCTAGGTGAAGCTTCCTGCACGATTTTCTTGACAACACGTTCCTTCAATACATCAAAATAATCCGGATCTCTAAAGAAACGGGTAACGCCAATCAAGACTTCCTTACCGAGAATTTTTGCTTCTTCAGGATTGTTATTCAGGTATGTGACATACTCTTTTAAATTACGATTATGTGTAATCACAATTCTTCTTTCAATACGTCTTAGAACAGTTGTCTGTTTATAATAGGTATAGTTGACATTGGTAACGGACTGCAGTATTGAAAAAACTTTATTCATTAAATCATTGTCAGTGAGTTCAATATCCTTATTGACATTCATCATGCTTGCAGAAATATGACTCATTTCTCTTGCAATAGCGTCAGGTGATAGAACAAGATCGACAAATCCTGTAGCAATTGCATTACGTGGCATGCCATCGAATTTAGCTGATTCAGGTGACTGGACAATAATTACACCATTCTGTTCCTTGATGGAGCGAATGCCATTTGTGCCATCACTGCCCGTACCTGACAAGATAACAGCGACTGACTTGTTTTCATAAGCACTTGCGAGCGATCTTAAAAAGATATCAATAGGATGATTAATATGAGTATGATTATATTCGCTTAAATAAAGTGTATCTGAGACAATCTCAATATTATATTTAGGTGGCAGCATATAGATGGTATTACGTTCAACCTTCATGCCATCCTTGGCTTCCACTACCGGCATGGAAGTATATTTTCCTAAAATATCCACCAGTAAACTCTTGTGATCCGGTGAAAGATGCTGAATGATGACATAAGCCATTCCTGTGTCGCTAGGCAAGAAAGTCAGCAATTGCTGCAAAGCTTCAAGCCCACCAGCACTTGCGCCAATTCCTACGACACAATGTGGCCTTACTTCTACATTTTTTGCCACAAGCGTAGTCTTTGCATTAGATTGATTCATAATTATCCTCCTGTAAAATAGTTCATAGTTCTAAGTAAATTCATTATATAAAAAGATTTAAGCATCTGTCTTTAAGACAATCTGACCAATGATTTCTTCAAGTTGTTTCTTGATCATTTCAAATTGTTCTATATCATTCATCAGTCTTTTCTTTTCTTCATTAAGCATAGCTTCATTCTTAACAAGCTCCTGTTTATCAAATGGGGCGCGAATAGGAATCCATTCAAGTTTGATATTCTTTTGGTGGATGAGCTTTTCCATTTTTTTCAGTAGAAGCTGTTTTTCTTTAAAAGTGAGATTTTCATTATTCTCACAGGCAAGACGGTTTAAATCTGCCAATGCAACATAGTCATTGGCAATAAAAGCCATCTGTGCTCTTTTAAAAATATTCGTATTCGTCGGTGATGTATAATAATGCAAGTCGGGATGGATTTTATAGATGATTTCTTTATATTGATCATAGATAATGCCTTTCTCATAAAAGCCAACATCATCGCTTTCGAGATATCTTTTACTCGCTTCCACTTTCTCCTTATACTCAGCCAGTTTATTGATATTCTCTTCACGCATACTTTCAAGTATTGCATCAAGCATTGTTGAAGATATATATTCTCCTCTTTCTCTATATTGTTTTACAATTGAGACACGTTTATTCAAGTACTGGCATAGATAGAAAAGTTTTGTACGTTCATAGATCAAATCACCAAGTTTTGCATCATACATTGCCTTGATGACTACGCCTTGCTTGGTTTTTTCATCTATTGCTTCTTCCAAAGTAGCAAGCTTTTCCTTTGTATACTCAAACTTGGTCTCAAACATTCTTAATGTTCTCTCGTCCATGCATTATCACCTAACAGTATTATACACACCCCAAGTAAAAACATGTAGTATGAATCACGAAATTACTAAAAAAATAAGCATAATGCAAACTATTTTGATAACAAAAAAGCTAGCTTGCGCCAGCTTATCTCTGATATGCATGCTGAAAGCTTGTTTCAACAATCTGTTCATAAACATCAATTCGATCTTCAAGAGCTAATAGACAGCCCATCGCCCCACCAATAACAACAAGCATATGCATAGGCTGCAGTTCTTTATCATCCGATACAAAAATCAGATGTCCTTCATCACTTAGCGCAATGCCAATTTCACATGCCTTGCTTTCAAGCTGATGGTCCCTGATTGGTGGACACAAGCCAAGATTAATCTTCGCATTCGCAAAGCTTGAAACTTCATTCATAAAGCTTAAAGCATCAAAGACAAAGCGAGCATCCTGTTTTGTCATTTCATTGACATTTTTATGAATGACAAATTGGGCAATGGCATAAAAGAAAAACTCCTTCAGTCTGTTTGTATCAACTTCATGATTTTGTTCATAAGTCACATTGTTGTTCTCATCAATCTTGAGAATACCCATCATTTCCTTCATTATACATCATACTCCTCACCAACACGTTCCATCGCAATCTTTGCCCCAAGTTCTAGCTCGCTTAAACGATTTTTCAATGTCAGTTCCATGCGATTTTGTGCTTCCTCAAGTTCTTCATCAGTTGGTTCAACTGCCTGCACAAGGCCGCTATATTGGGCAAGTAAGACAAGATAACTCTGATAAAGACGTTTTGTATCAATATCTTTGTCATTGATATTTTTTAAATTTATTTTTTCCATAGAATCACCTCACTCATTCTAACATAGCTCAATAAGAAAAACCACCAGTGATCACTAGTGGTCGTATAAAGAAAGTGGATATTTTGATTGGAAGGCTGTTGTTTTATAAATGTCATCAGCATGATGACTCTTTTTAAACTGCAAGTCACCTTTTAAGAAATACATATTTTTACGTCCTTCTGCATCATTCCAGGTGACATCAACATCATAATAGCGATTGCCTAGCTTAACGATATTCCATGTATGATTTTCTCGTCCTGTTGGCTGGACGCTCAGGCCAGTAATCATTCGATTATCAATTTTCGCCTCAAGCAGCAAACGATAGTACGCTAAAGTATAGGCCTGACAAACACCATGTCCATTAACGAGAGCACCATAGGCTGTATATTGGTCCCCACGGCCACGATCACTATAATACATATGATGGACAAGATAGTCATTAAGCTGCTTGATCTTCTGATAATTCGTTCCCTTCACACTAGCGACTATAGCCTTAACTTTTTTATCAATCAATCGTTCTTTAGATAAGGTTGTACGATAGTTTATATCATAAGCTAAATCATAATGATATCCATTAATAATACGTGTACGCTTTGAGGAAATCGTAACTCTTGAAAGAGAATAGTGCAGATAATCTCCTTCATTGGGAACACCTGTATGTTTGATTGCTTCTTGATAAATATTCTTTGCGATTTCCTGGGCATCTATTTTTTGTCTACTGAAATAGGTTATATCGATATGATGGGTACGATTAATCATCTTCCTACGTAACAAATTACCAGCTGACACATCGTCGGAAAAATGTTCATCATCAGCAATAATGCCAGTCTTCTTGCTTAAGAAGGCAACCATATCATTGACCTGCTGACCACCATCTACCTGCAAACGGTTATAGAGAACCAATCCTCCATAGCTAGCAGTTAGAATGAGGGCAATGACAATAAGCGTCTTAATGATCTTCTTCATTTCTTGCCTCATTAATAAAATGCTTCAAGCTTGCAAGCTGTTTAAGAGCCTGCTGGCGACCAATTCTATACACACGCTCTTTTTCTTGCGCGGAGTGACAAAGCGCTGGAATATTGAGACTAAAAGGTGGCTGAATGATAAATGCATCACCATATTCTCCACGCTTCTTGATATAGCTTAGCTGTTTGTTGTAAGCAAGATGGCGCTTCTTGAGTTTCTGATAGATGGCTGGATATTTTTTCAATAACAGCTTCATCATATGTGTATGTTTCATTGGCCCTTTGCGGTAAGATGATGGCTGTGTGAGAATGACAACATTCTTCTTATAGCCAATGGATTCAAAATACTGTAATGGAATACTATCAGCAATACCTCCATCTAATAACTTCATACCATCAACTTCAACAGCATGTGAGACAACGGGCATACTTGCCGAAGCTCGAATATACTGCATTGTCTTTTTATCGTCCTCATCACAATGGTAATAAAGAGGCTCACCTGTTAAAGCATTTGTACAAACACAATAAAAATCATGTTTCATAAATTCCTGATAATCAAATATATCAAGTTCATAGGGCAGCTTTTCATAATCAAACTTTGCTCCATAGAGATCACCCGTTAGAAAGAACGAGCGCCATGAAGCATAACGCCAGTTTTTCGCAAATCGCTTATTGTAGCGTATAGCACGTCCAATCTGCTTAGAAGCATAATTACAGCCAAATGCTGCACCTGCTGAAACACCAATTGAAGCATCAAGTTCAATTCCATTTTCCATTAACACATCAAGCACGCCAGCAGTAAACATGCCCCTATTAGCTCCGCCTTCCATTACTAATCCAATCTTCACTTTGTTCACCTCACGTGGCATTCTAACATAAATGTCTATTTCTGACCACATCTATACTCTAAATGAAAATACCAGGAGCTCCTGGTATCTTCTTCAATCATAAGTGTAATGATGATAAATGCTCGCTGATAATCTTATGATGGCATATTTCTTCATCATCAGAAAGGCAATAGGAAGAATCATCTGCAACAAGATCTTTTTTCATTTCTTCTTCATCAAATTCTTCGTTCTTATCCTTTCTTAAAAGATCATCTGCAAATAAAGTTTCGAAAGCAATCATTTCATTTCACCTTCTCTTTACTATTTTAGTCAGTTTTAAGATGTAATCAAGCAAATGACAAAAAAGGAAGGAATTTCTTCCTTCCTGAATTATTAGAAGTCTACTTCAGTGTCGTAGTAGCAAGCTTTCAATAATTTTTCCATTTCTTCCTGAGTTGGCTTACGTGGATTTGTAAGTGTGCATGCATCAGCAATGGCATTCTTAGCAATTTCAGGTAATCTTTCTAAGAAGACATTTTCAGGTACGAAACCTTCTTCTGTTGGATAAGAATCCTTGCCATAATGTTTAATGCAATGTGGAATATTAAGCTTATCGTTCATGTTTCTTAATAAGGCAATTAAGTTAGCAATCTTTTCATCAGCAGTTTCGCCGCCAAGTTTTAATTCATCAGCAATCTGTGCATATCTTGCTTTTGCTTCTGGATCTTTAGCGTTGAAGGCAATAACCTTTGGTAAGTACATTGCATTAGCAGCACCATGGATGATATGAGCACCATAATCAGCAAAGATGGCACCCGTCTTATGAGCCATTGAGTGAACAATACCAAGAGAAGCATTTGAGAATGCCTGACCTGCTAAGCACTGTGCATCGTGCATATTGTCACGTGCTGTCATGTCACCATTATAAGAATTGATTAAGTCTCTTCTGATCATTCGAATTGCCCATATTGCAAGTGGATCAGTGTAATTTGCATGAGCTGTTGAAACATAGGCTTCAATGGCATGTGTCATTGCATCCATACCTGTATGCGCAACAAGTTTCTGTGGCATTGTTTCTGCTAATTCTGGATCAACAATGGCAACATCAGGTGTGATTTCAAAGTCTGCAATTGGATATTTAATACCTTTTTCGTAGTCTGTAATAATTGAGAAAGCTGTTACTTCTGTAGCCGTACCTGAAGTTGATGATACAGCACAGAAATGTGCCTTATTTCTTAATTTAGGTAAAGCGAAGACTTTACACATATCTTCGAATGTACATTCTGGATGTTCATATTTAATCCACATAGCTTTAGCAGCATCGATTGGAGAGCCACCACCAATGGCAACAATCCAGTCAGGACCAAATTCTTCCATAGCCTTAGCGCCACGCATAACTGTATCAACAGATGGATCTGATTCAATACCCTCAAATAACTTTACTTCAAAGCCAGCTTCTTTCAAATAGTCTTCAGCTTTCTGTAAGAAGCCAAAACGTTTCATTGAGCCACCACCAACACAAATGATTGCCTTTTTACCTTCCAATGTTTTTAATGCTTCTAGAGCTCCCTTTCCGTGATATAGATCTCTAGGTAAAGTAAATCTCTGCATAATATTATCTCCTTTTTTATTGTTTTCTATTATGTGATTTGTTTCACAACACCTATAGTATAACGCCTACAGATTTATTTTTCAAGTATAGAAAAGGTGAAATCGCTATAGTTTTTATATATATTACTTTTATCAGTATAAGTAAAAAAGGATATCACGAAGATATCCTTTCACTTCCATTATTTTTCTTTTAAAGTTTCAAGCTTAGCTTTTAAATCTTTGAGCTTTTCCTGATAAGCAACATAGTCATTTGTCATATGATCAAGTGATTCTGTAGCTTCAGGAACACCAAAGATCTTTTCTTCACTTTCAATAGCTTTTTCTGTAGCTTCTTTTTTCATTTCTTCCTTGATCTTGTTGATAGCAGCCATATGAGCTTCACCCTGAGCAATGACTTCTTCAACTTTCTGACGATCAACAACAACATCATTTGTCTTCTTTTCTGTTAAAGGTTCAACATTCTTAAAATATCTTGCATAGCTTTCCTGAGCCTTTTCAACGATCTGTTTGTAATTCATACTTATACCCTCTTTCTTTACATCTTTAATGATAATCAATTCTTAATAAACTTCAATGCTTGTTCAAGACAATTAAATAACTTTTACAATTTTTCTTCTTATAAAGGGCATTTTTTGTAAAAGCTAAGAACACTAGAGAGCTTTTTCAGTCTGGATTTCTTCAAACTGCCTGCTATAGAGTTCATAATAATAGCCATGTTTTTTCATCAGTTCATCATGCTTGCCTGATTCCACAATCTTGCCATCACGCACGACAAGAATAACATCTGCATCAACGACGGTTGAAAGACGATGGGCAATCATGAAGGATGTTCTTCCCTTGATGACTGTCTGTATGGCATCCTGAATTGCTTTTTCCGTCATCGTATCAATAGATGATGTCGCTTCATCAAGAACTAGGATAGCAGGATTGGCAAGAATAGCACGGGCAAAGGATAGAAGCTGTTTTTCACCTGTTGAAAGCAGATCGCCGCCTTCACCAACATCAGAGTCTAAGCCATTTCCCATCTTCTTGACAATCTCGCTTGCCTTGACAAGTTCAAGTGCCTGCCAGATTTCTTCATCTGTTGCTTCTGGTGCGCCATAACGCATATTATCACGCACACTGCCACTAAAAAGATGTGGTGTCTGTAAGACATAGCCAATGTGAGAATGAAGCCATAATGTTGAACGGTCTCTGGCATCTTTTCCATCAATGAGCACCTGACCACTTGTTGGTTCAAAGAAACGACAGACAAGATTGACAAGCGTACTCTTGCCTGCTCCTGTCTCTCCTACGATAGCGACATTTTGTCCCTGGGGGACTTTGAGATTGAAATGTTCTAAGACCATTTCTTCTCCATCTGGATAATGGAAAGAAACATCTTTGAATTCAATATCACCATGCAAGTCTTCCCAGTTTTCTTTCTTTGGATGGAAGGTATCGCCATAGCGTTCAATGACATCTAATCGATCAGCAACATCACTTTTTGTTTCCATTAAAGTACTAAAGCGTTCAATATTAGCCTGAGCTTGAATCATTGCCGAAAAGACTTCGACGATGGCCTGAATCGGGTCAATCATGCCAATTGCATAACTCATAAAGACAGAAAGCGTACCAATAGCCATCAGATTTTCCTGGCTGAGTCGTCCTCCTTGAGCGAGCACGACGGCAAGAGCTAAGCTGCTCATAATAGATATTGTGGATACAAAAAGAGCTGAATAATGGGTCGCATGTATACTGACTTTCTGCATTTCACGTGAGTCTTCTTCAAAATCATGTTGTACAGTATCTTCTACAACGAGTGTTTTGATACTCTTCGCCCCACTGATACCTTCATTAAAGTTGGCAGTGATGAGGGAATTGATTTCTCTGATCTTACGATTCAAGACAACTAAGTGCTTCTGGAAATACATGATCAGTAAGACAGCAATAGGAATGAGCAGCATCAAGATTAAGGTCAGCTTCAAATGGATTCTTGCCATTATGACAAAGACAATGATCAAGTAGGAGAGATTCCAGACAAGATCCATTAAACGCCAGCTTACTAATGTACCAATACGATCCGTATCACTCATCACGCGCGCATGAATATAACCTACGTTATTTGTATTAAAATAGGAAAAGGACAGTGTCTGAAGATGATTGAAGCTCGCATTTTTCAAGTCACGACCAACATAGAGTTCAACTTTGGAAATCATATAACTTGAAATAAAATTCGCAATCACCTGTAAGACTAAAACAAAGACATATAAAGCAACAAAATAGACAATCGTATCAAGAGTCTTTAAGGCAAGATAGTGATTAAGCACATAGCGATTAAAGAGAGGATAGATACTATCAAATAAGCTCGAAACAACCCCTAAAATCACCATGATGATCATTTCCTTACGATAAGGCTTGATATAAGGGATAATCTTTCTTAAACCAAAGAATTGATATTTTCTCATGAATTGTCCTCCCCTATATTCTGAATGTCGCAGATCTTGCGATAGATGCCCTTTTGGCTTCTTAATTGCTGGTGATTACCAACTTCAGCAATCCTGCCTTTATTTAAGACAATAATCTGATCAGCCTGCATCAATGTCGTAATACGATGACTAATCAAGATGACTGTGGCATCATGGATATTTTCTTCAAGAGCACGACGGATTTTCATATCCGTTTCACTATCAACAGCACTTAAAGAGTCATCAAAAATCATGATTGGGGTCTTACGGATGACCATCTGGGCAATCGCTGTACGCTGCTTCTGACCGCCAGAAAGGGTTACCCCACGCTCACCAACCGATGTCTTGTAGCCATTCTTGAAATGGTTGATGGCTTCATTAAGGCTCGCAATCTTGCTTGCCTCTTCAACATCATCCATGGTTGCAGAATGGATCCCAATAGCAATATTCTCCTCAATACTTTTCGAAAAGAGGTAAGGTTCCTGTAAGACAAGACCAATATTCTTTCTTAAATAATCACGGTTAATATGTTTAATATCAACACCATTAATATAGATATGACCACTTGATACCTCATAGAGATGATCTAATAAATACATAAGTGTTGATTTACCAGAGCCCGTCCCACCCAGGATACCAAGCGTTGTGCCTTTTTCAATAGCAAAAGAAATATCATCTAAGACAAGTGGACCATCATCATTATAGCGGAAAGAGACATGATCAAAGACAATATCCCCATGCATATCGACATTTATAGCATCCTTGTCATCCTCTTCTTCTTCACTATTCATAATATAACGAATACGATCAATTGAGACACTTGCACGACTCATATCTGAAATGACACGCCCAAGTGAACGAATTGGCCAGACAAGCATGGTATTATAGGAAACAAAGGCAATATAATCACCAGCTGTGATGTCTCCCTTGACGCCAAAATAAGCGCCCAGTGCTGCAATCGTTAAGAGCTGCAAGCCTGAGATACCATCACCAATCGACCAGAACCAGGTAATCAGGATATCAAGCTTCATGAAGGCCTTGGTATAGATCGTATTCTGCTTTTCAAAACGCTGACGTTCATAGCGTTCTCGACCAAAGGCACGCACAACTCTTACGCCAGTCAAGTTCTCCTGAGCAATCGAAGAAAGCACGCCTTCTTCTTCATCGGCCTTTTCAAATGTCGCACCAATACGCTTATGGAAGAAAAGTGAATAAGTGACAATGATGGGAATAAAGATGGCAGCTGCCAGCATCATCTTTATGGAAATTGTACTCATGAAATAAAGAGAAAGAACAATCATAATGATAATACGTAGCATCTGGGTTAGCTGTTCTGAAAGGAAACGCTTGATAGTTTCCACGTCACTTGTGCAGCGCTGAATAATATCTCCTGTAGGATTATGTGTAAACCAGGCAAAAGGCAAGTGAACGATATGCTCAAATAGGCCATCACGCATCACCTTGACAAACTTCTCGGCCCCCTTGCTGTTAAAAAGCCTAAAGAGATAACGAAATAATGCCCCAATAATGGCAACAATCACTACAAATACACCAATAAGATAGATATGGCCTTTTAGATATGTTATTCCTCCAACACCTTGGATAAAGCCATTAAAGAAAGCAGGCAAGCTTGCTTTTTTAGAACCAATGACACTATCAACCGTAAAGCTGATAATGCGTGGGTTAATAAGATCAAAAAGTGAAGCTGCAGCGGCAAAGAGAATGGCAAGAATAAAATAGGTTTTTGAGCCTTTTATGAAATAAAGAATTAATTGTCGATTATTTTCAAACTGTTTTTTCATAGACACTCCTTAACTTGATTATAACGGATTTTGCTCTCATCTAATAGTAATATGCAAAAACAGGAAACTAATGGGTTTCCTGCTGATCATAATATTTGCCTAAAAAGGCCTTCGTGCGTTCATTGTCACTTGTGAACATCTTTTGTGGCGTTGTCTTTTCAACAATCACACCTTTATCCATAAAGACAATCACATCACTGACATCTCTCGCAAACTGCATTTCATGGGTGACAATAACCATTGTCATCTTTTCTTTTGCAAGTTCTTTGATAACCTTCAGAATTTCAAGTGTGAGCTCTGGATCAAGGGCACTTGTTGGTTCATCAAAGAAGAGGATTTTTGGCTTTAAGGCAAGTGCTCTGGCAATGGAAACACGCTGCTGCTGTCCGCCCGATAACTCACATGGATAGGCATTTTCCTTATCACTTAAACCCATCTTCTTCAAGAGTTCACGTGCTTCTTGTATGACTTCCTGCTTATTTCGTTTCTGGTTGCGAATAGGTGCATCAATGATATTCTTGAGAACTGTGAAATGTGGGAAAAGATTGAAGTTCTGGAAGACGAGACCAAAGGTATTCATTGCTTCTTCAATAGCTTTTTTATGATCATAGCTGGCAATGTGATTAATAGAAGTTACGACTGGCTTTTCATTATATGAGAGTGTGCCATCATCCATTGTTTCTAGGAATGTCGCAATTCTCAGTAATGTTGACTTGCCTGAACCTGAAGGTCCAATAATGGAAACAACTTGACCTTCTTCAACTGCCAAGTCAATATCTTTTAAGACTTCGTTGTCACCAAATGATTTTTTAATATGTTGTAAATCCAATATTCTCATACACTCTTCTCCCTTATTCATAATAACTCATTTTCTTTTCAATTGTTTCCATGACAAAAGCGACAACGGCATTGAAAATATAATAGAAGATTGCTGCTGCGACAAATGGCATCATGGAGCGACTTGTAGCGGCAATCGCCTTCGCTTCTGTAAACATTTCGGCATAGGCAATCGAGAAAGCCAATGATGTATCTTTGACAAGTGTAATGATTTCATTTGTGAGAGATGGGAGTATGCGTTTGATCACCTGAGGCAGGATGATGACAAAGAAAGTTGCCGTTTTAGAATAGCCAAGAACCTTGGCGGCTTCATACTGTCCTTTAGGCATGCTTTCAATACCACTACGATAGATTTCCGCAAAATAAGCAGCATAGTTAAGAGCAAAGGCAATAATAACAGCAACACCACGATACATTGGGGAGATCGTTATGCCAAACATATAGTATGGGCCAAAGTATACGACAAGAAGTTGCAACATCAGTGGTGTCCCACGCATAATGCTGATATAGACGCGTACGATATTCTTAAGGATCAGATGCTTGCTCATTCTGCCAAAAGCGACAATGAGGCCAAGAGGCAAAGAGAAGATGAGTGTCAGAAAGAAAATCTGTAGCGTTGTGCCCATGCCACCTGCTAGCTGGACAAATAAATCCATTAAATTCATAAATAATATCCCCCTTAGAAAAAAACCAAGCAACGCTTGGTTTAATTTGCTTTTAGAATGCCATAGTCAGCTTTAAACCACTTCTTGCTGATCTTCGCAAAAGTGCCATCCTTGACCATAGCGATTAACGTTTTCTCTACTTCATCACGAAGCTTTGTATTGCCCTTCTTGAAGCCTACTGCATATTGTTCTGAAGAAATCGATTCATCAAGAATGGCATAAGTGTTTTCTTTACCTTCAATTTGTTTCTTAGCGACAAATTCATCCATGGCTACTGCATCAACGGCACCACTTTCTAAGTCCATCATGGCTGTATTGTAATCGGCAACACTTAAATAATTCTTGAATGAACTCTTCAGTTCCTTATTGGCATCAATGGCTGACTGGGCTGATGAGTCTTTCTGGACTTCCATGATCTTACCCGCTAAGTCTTTGAGTGTTGCAATCTTGCTAGCTTTCTTGACAACAACAACCTGGCGGTTATTCATATATGGTTTTGTCCAAGTATATTTGTTTTCTCTGCCATTCATAGTAAAGCCATTCCAGATACAGTCAATTGTACCACTATCAAGTTCCATGTCCTTGGCATCCCAGTCAATAGGCTGAAGCTTGATCTTCTTGTTCATGCGTTTAGCCGTTTCTTTCGCAAGATCAATATCAAAGCCTGTAAAGTTTCCTTTGTCATCCTTATAGCCAAATGGTGGGAAGTTCTGATCAAAGCCAACAGTAAACGTATCTGCTTTCTTTGAAGAAGAGCCTCCACAAGCTGTCAATCCAACAGCGAGTAATCCTGCTAAAAGGATTGTCCCTAATCTTTTCAACTTCATAAATATCCCCCTTTTGTGGCATTATATCATAAATAGAAATGCTTGCCTACTGTTGATGAGTTTGCTTTGCTTTCCAGCGTTTATTCTCCTCAACCTTGACTTCATCATTCTGACGATAGATATCTTCATAATAAGAATAACGTGCTTTCTTGAGTATACGATATTTCGTATCATCAGAGATATTCTGTAAGAACTTCTTGATTTCCTGTGCTTCTTCATGTGTTGAATCCAAGATTGTCACAAGTTCAAGGTCTTCTAAGTCCTTGAGGTCATAGCTTTCTTTGACAGGTATCAAGCCACTCTCTTGATATCGTGCAAAGTTTTCATTTGTAATTCCCAGAATATGTTGCATTTCATCAAGACGCATAAAAATCTCCCCTAACTATTTTTCATCCGTAACCTGAAAAATATAAAACTTTAAATAACTTGAATCACTGGCTCCCCATAATATTGGATGATCAGGTGATTGCTGACGAAATTCAATCTGACGTAAACGCTTATGGACAGAGCGAGCTGCCTGCTCAATAGCCTTCACAAAGTTCTCATTATCCATAAAGTGAGAACATGTACAGCTAGCCAGATAGCCACCATCTTTGACAAGCTTTAAGCCTTCACGATTGATTTCACGATAGCCTTTGATGGCATTCTTGATGGAGCTTCTGCTTTTTGTAAAGGCGGGTGGATCGAGAATGACAACATCAAACTTCTTTCCTTCTTCAACAAGCTCAGGAAGGAAATCAAAGACATCATGTTGTTCAAAGTGTACCTTGTCTTCAAGATGGTTGAGTTTTGCATTATCATTGGCCAGTTCAACAGCCAAATCACTTGCATCCACACCAAGAACATCCTTCGCTCCAGCATAACCACAGTTCAAGGCAAATGTACCAATATAAGTAAAACAATCAAGAACGGTTTTATCTTTGACAATTCTCTGCATTGCAAGACGGTTATATTTTTGATCAAGGAAGAAGCCCGTCTTCTGGCCATTTTCTACGTCAATATGATAATGTACACCATTTTCCACAATATCAAACTTTGTCGCAAATGGCTCTCCAATAAAGCCTTTAATACGACTTAAGCCTTCTTTATCACGTTCTTTCGCATCGCTTCTTTCATAGACGCCACGAATCGTAATGCCATCTTCTTGCAGCACTTCTTTCATCAAATTGACAAGACGCTCTTTGAGTAAATCCATGCCCAAAGTCAAGGCCTGAATGACAAGAACATCTTCAAACTTATCAATCACAAGTCCAGGCAAGAAATCCGCTTCACCAAAGACAATACGACAGCTCGATGTATCAACTGTATCTTTACGATATTGCCAGGCGTGAGAGAGACGCATCTTAAAGAACGCATCATTTATTTCCTGCTGCACATTACGGCTCAGCATGCGTACGCGTATTTTAGAGTTCTGGTTGATATAGCCAATACCTAATGGATAGTCATTGTAGTCATGTACTTCGACTAAATGTCCATTCTTGAATCTTCCCTTAATTGTTTCTATTTCATTATCATAGATCCATAAACCACCTTGTTTAAAAGATCTACCTTCACCTTTTTTGAGTGTTACAATTGTGTTTTCCATTTTTTAATACCTCAAAAAAAGATTATAAAAAATATTGCATGAGTGCAATATTTTTCTTAAGAATTGAGAAATCTTTCTGTTCTATTGATTTTTGTCCAGTCCGTAAAGTTCTCACCTCTGACTTCAGTGACCTTGCTGACAATCATAAAGGCATGTGGATCAATCGCATAAACACCACTTCTTAAGCTATGTAAGTCTTTTTGATTGACTACGGATAGTAATGCTTTGGAATCATCCAAATGATAACCTGTTTCAACCTTTAATAAAGTCAAGCCCTTATCAAGATCATGAATAAGAAGATTTCTGATTGCTTCATATTGTGTGGATATGAGAAGAACCTGATAACTTGTATGACCGAATGTCAGAATACGATTCATGATGAAGGTTGTCGTGAAAAGCATAATGATACCACAGACTGTCTTGGTGATTGGTGAAAATGTAGCCTGGAATAAGAGTTCTGTTAAATCAAAGAGATTCATCACAACAGCAACTGGCCAGTGGAAGAATTTGTTGAGGACAATGGGTGGAATATCCATGCCACCCGTGCTGGCCCCGCTTTGAATGACTAAGCCAATCCCCGCACCTGCTAAAATACCACCCATCACACAGGCTACAAGAGGATCATTGGTGAGATGAATCTTGTCCGTAAAACGACTTGTAACTTCAAGTAAGACTGGATAGATGAATGTTGATAAGAGTGTTGTAGCGGCAAACTTCTTTCCCATAAAGATGAAGCCCACAATAAACATGATGATATTAACACCCGTTACAACCATATTGAAATTCCAATGCCAGAAATGACGGCCAATAAGACCTAAACCGGTTGTTCCACCAGAAATAAAGCCAAAAGGTAATACGAAGACATTCACTGAAAATGCCAACAATAATAATCCGATAAGAATTTTTATGACAAATTCAAAACGACGCATACTATTCCTCCTTTGCTTGTTGATAGGCGTGATCAATCTCCGTTTCGATATTCTTATTTGGTAATTGTCTAAAGAAGCGTATGACAATTGGGACACATGTCAAGAAAGTCAGTGCATCACCAACTAACTGCGAGATTTCTACCCCTGTGATACCTAAGAACATTGGTAAGATGATAAGTGCAGGAATATAGTAGAGCCCACTTCTTAGTGAGGCAAGCAGACTGGCAATTTTTGCCTTACCAATGGACTGGAACATCATGTTGCAGACAATGCCCAAAGGCTGCAAAATCAAAGCAAAGCACTGAAAACGCAAAGCCCTTACACCAATTGTGATAACGGCTTGATCATCCCTAAATATACTAACAAGTTCTCTTGAAAAAAGCAATCCGACAATCGCTGCCCCCATTAAAAGTATTTCCCCTAGCCCCCATGTAAAATAGAAGCCCTGACGAATACGTTTATATTTTTTTGCCCCATAATTATAAGCACCAACAGGCTGATAGCCCTGGCCAATACCAACCATCATTGAGGCAAAGAAAGCGACAATACGTCCAACAATCGTCATTGCGGCAATGGCTGCATCGCCATAAGGATTGGCTGCAATATTAAGAGTCATGGTAGAAACTGAGTTAAGCACCTGACGCAGTAAGCTTGGTAAACCATTTGAGACAATATTACCAATGGCAAGTTTGCGTAAATGGAAATGTTTGAAAGAAATCTTGCTGATGGTCTTGCCTGAATAAAACATATAGAAGAGAATGCCAAGTGAGATATATTGCGAAAGTGCCGTTGAAAGACCAGCACCATGAATGCCCATCTTCAAGCCAAACATAAAGATGGGATCACCAATCATATTCAAAACACCACCAGATACCAACCCAATCATCGCCAGTGATGCTTTGCCTTCATAACGCATGATATTATTCAAGACACAGCTTGCCGCTAATGCAGGCCCACATATCAACATATAATAGCCATAAATTCTCGCATAGGGAAGAATGGTTGTGGTTGAGCCCAACATATGCATGAGTGGGGTAATAAAAATAAGTGCTGGAATAGTGAGAATTGTGGTGATGACAATTGACATCAGAAACGCTGTTGAAGCATAGTTGCTAGCTTCATCAACACGGCCCTGCCCTAAGAGACGAGAAATATTGGAACCAGAGCCATGACCGCACATAAAGCCAATTGCCTGATAGATGGCCTGAACACTCATTAAAATGCCCACCGCAGCAGCCGCCGCCGTCCCAATCTTGCCGACAAAATAAGCATCAACTAAATTATAGATCATTGATACCATCATCGAGATAATAGTTGGAATGGCAAGCTGAGGAATGATAACTTTAATAGGTGTTAAGACAAGTTTTTCATATTGTTCCTGTGTTTTTCTATCCATATTCATACCTTCTTTTCGTTCGTAGTATAGCACGCTTTCCTTTATCCAAAAAGCAACTTCCTAAATTAGGAAATCTTTATCGTCATGGTTGTTTGCCGAAGCAAAACATATTATACTCAGTTAGATTCTAGAAAAAGGAGTTACAGTATTGATGATAATTATGTCTGGCGCTATTGGCGCAGGTAAAAGCAATTTAACAACATTTGTTTCCAAGCATCTTGGAACAGAAGCATTTTTTGAACCCGTGGGCGATAATCCTATTTTGCCACTTTTCTATAAAGATCCCAACCATTATGCTTTCCTACTTCAGATTTATTTCTTAAATAAGCGTTTTGCGATGATCAAAGAAGCGATGACCAATGACAACAATGTCCTTGATCGTTCCATCTATGAAGACAGCCTCTTCTTCCATATGAATGCGGAAATGGGGCGTTGCAATGAAGAAGAAGTCAAGGTCTACGATGACCTTCTTGAGAACATGATGGAAGAACTTCCCTATGCCGCCCATAAAAAAGCACCCGATCTTCTTGTCCATATTGATATCGATATCACAACAATGCTTGCTCATATTAAAAAGCGTGGTCGTGATTATGAACAGATAGAGAATGATCCAACTTTAAGAGATTACTATATCAACCTCTTAGAACATTATACCCCTTGGTATGAAGCCTATGATGCTTCCCCAAAGATGACCATCGATGCATCCCAATATGACTTTGTCAACTCTCTTGAAGACCGTAAGATTGTTCTTAAAAGCATTGATGACAAGCTTCTGGAAATTGGCAAGATTGATGAAGATGAATATGCCAGCTTAATGCTGAAGCTTGAAAGGATGCAGCTTGATGACTAAAGAAGTTCATGATAGCTTACTTAGCGATCTTCAAGAATTCTTTAAGGATGATTATAGCGGTCATGACTTTAACCATACAATGCGTGTCTATAAGCTTGCCAACAATATTGCAATACAAGAGCACGCCAATCTTGAGATTGTGAGCTTAGCTGCTCTTCTTCATGATGTCGATGATGTCAAGCTAACGCAAAGCATCAACTATCAAAATGCCCGCTTATTGATGAATAAATATGGCATTGATCAAGCAACACAGGAAGAAGTCATTGCGATTATTCAGGATGTTTCCTTTAAGGGCAATCAAAGCAAGTCCCCTTCTACACTTGAAGGCAAGATTGTACAGGATGCTGATCGTCTTGATGCCATTGGAGCAATTGGCATTGCCAGGGCATTTACCTTTGGTGGCAACCACAACCGTCCTCTCTACAATGATGAAAAGCCAGAACGCAACATGGATGAAGCAAGCTATCGTCAGCATCAATCAAGTACAATCAATCATTTCTATGAGAAACTCCTGCTTCTTAAGGATATGATGAATACGGAGTGTGCTAGAGTTCTCGCTGATCAGCGTCATCAGTTCATGGTAAACTACTTAGAAGAATTCTTTGATGAAATAGAAGGCAAGAAATAGATTCCTCTTTACAATAAATAGGATTTTTCTATAATTGGCCTAGGAGGTCTTGCCATGAAACATAATCAGACTTACCATATTGCCATTTATGGTTTAGGTATTGCCATTGTCTTTATTTCCACAATGTTCATTCAAATTCCTATTCCCCTAGGTTATGCGAATTTAGGAAACTGCTTTGTTTTCTTGTTTGCGATGTTCTTAAATGAAAAAGCTGGCTTCATTATTGGTGGTGTTGGTTCAGCTTTAGCCGATTTGCTTAGCGGCTGGAGTATGTGGGCTATTCCAACATTTTTCTTAAAAGGCCTGATGGGCTATCTTGTTGGTATAATTGGGAAGAAGGAGGTAACTTCCCTTCATTCATCCTATCTCCTACTTGCCTCACTCATTGGAACACTTGAAGGAATTATTGGTTATACTCTTGTTGGGGCAATCATTTATCACTCCTTGCCTACTGGTCTTATGCAGGCTCCTGGCCTGATTGTTGAAGGGATTGTGAATATGGTTGCATTCTATATAATTTATAGTGCACTTAATGCTGGAAAAGTGAAACAGTTGTTTAAGAGATAGTCGTTGTGGCTATCTTTTTCCTTGACTCCATATCTATCAAGATATACTGTATGAACAAAAAAGGATGTGAGAATATGAAACCAATTATTGGCATTGTTGCTTTATATGATGAAAAGCGTCATAGCTATTGGATGTTACCTGAATATACAGAAGCGATTAATAAATCCGGGGGGATTCCCATTATTCTACCTTATAATGTAGATATTGAAGCCATCATGCCTCATCTTGATGGTGTGCTTTTTACAGGTGGTCAGGATATCAATCCCCTTCTTTATGGTGAAGATTTGTTAGAGAGGTGTGGTCCCTATCTTGAAGCAAGGGACTATTTTGAAATAAAGCTAATGAAGGAAGTGCTCGATCAAGATATGCCTGCTCTTTGTATTTGTCGGGGGCTTCAGCTCTTAAATGTCATTCATGGTGGTACCCTCTATCAGGATTTGCCTTCCCTGCATCCTTCTTCTATCAAACATGATATGCTTAAGCCCTATGATGCACCTTGCCATCAAGTCACCCTTCAGCAAGATACGCCTCTACAAAAGCTCTTGAAGCAGGATACAATTGGCGTAAATTCCAGACACCATCAGGCCATTAAGCAGCTTGGCAATCATCTTGAAGTCATGGCAACAAGCGAAGATGGTCTTATTGAAGCTATTGACGCTTCCAATAAGACATTCATCTGGGGTATTCAATGGCATCCTGAGCATAGTTTCCACAATGATGAAAAGAGCCGTCTCATCTTCCAACAATTCATCACAAGCACAAAGACTGCTGGCCAATAAGCCAACAGTCTTTTTAAATCGTATGTAATGTTCTAAGCAGGAAAATCCAGAACGTGAGTGTAAAAGCTGAAAGGATTGTTGTAAGAATGACGGTATTGCTTGTAAGAATGCCTTCATGATGCATATTACGACACATGACATAGCTTGATACTGTCGTTGCTGAACCAAGCATGATGAGTATGGCAACAAGCTTGTCATATCTGAAGCCGAACTTGATTGCAAGAGGCAAGAAGATGATTTCAAGGCCGACAAGCTTAATAAAGGAAGCAACAATGGCATTCTTAAGCTGGCCACCAATTTTCTTCACATCCACGCTAGCTCCCATGGCCATTAAGCCAAGTGGCGTAGAAAGAGCTGCCACTTCACTTAAGAATTTATCAGGAATCTTGCCCAGTGGAAGATTCAAGATGGAATAGAAGAAACCTAAAACAATACCAATAATAATTGGGTTCTTAAAAATACCTAGAATGGTTTTCTTTAAGACAGCTTTGTTGAGCTTTTCTGCTCCTGGTTCTGTTAACGAAAGCACTACAACAGCCATGATATTATAAAGTGGTACGGCGCCAATAATCATCAAGGGTGCCATGGTCGCACGTCCATAAAGATTACTAATATAGGCAATACCAAGAAGTGCAGCACTTGAACGATAGCTTGCCTGAATAAACTCTCCCTGAAGGTCACGCTGTTTAATCAAAAGTCTTGATAAAAGTGTTACGATTAAAATGGACGCAAATGTCGCAAAGAAACAGAAGAGGACAAATTTAGTATCCCAGGCTTTAATGAAGTCTGTTGTTGCTAGCTGATGGAAAAGCAACACAGGCAAAGGGATACGAAAGACGAAGGTATTGAGCTTAGCTGCCAGTTCATCATCCATCCAGCCAATTCTATTAAGAAAATAGCCAAAGACCATCAAAAGAAAGACCGGCATTGTCGCATTCAAACTAAAAATCAAATTATTCATTTCCAACCTCCCTGTCAAAGAGTCCATAGATTCTTTGAGCAATGCCTCGCATGATCTCCTGATCACATTTGACAACTTCTCTGTCATAAGTGATTAAGCCGTTGACTTCATCTTCGATGTCTGAAAGCTGGGTATAGATGCTTCCAGCAAGACCATGGGGGATGTTCTTCATGATATCACGGATCATCAGTTTGCGGTAGGCTATCATAAAATCTTTACGACTTGAAACTCGTTTATAGCCATAATTCTTTTTGCCATAGAAATGATTATTGATTTGATAATTCATGCCACCAAACTCACTTAAGACAATGATGCGTTGACTCTTTTTAAGATGAAGAGGACGGAAGTAGTTATGAATGGAAAGAAAATCCCCTGCTTTCATATCAAACCAACCGGAAGCACTATCAACAAAGCGTTCTGGATCAAGTTTCTTGATATAATCCGTTACTTCCTGACTATCAAACTGCCCCCAGCCTTCATTGAATGCAACCCATGTATCAATGGACACAAAGTGCCTAAGATGTTCTATTGTCTCTTTGACCTCACGATAATATGCTGCTCGGTTATCTGGATCAGGACGTTTCATCTGGATATAGTTATGATCATCACGCTTGGATTGTAAAGCAGGAAAAAGATTGGGTTGAACAGTGACAAACTGATCATCATATCTCTCTCCCCCATTGACCATATCCTGCATGACAAGAATACCTAACTGATCACAATGGTAATAGAAGCGACTATTTTCAATCTTGACATGCTTACGGATAGTATTAAAGCCCAATGACTTGACAAGCTTTAAATCCTTGATAACAGCTTCATCACTTGGTGGACTCATCAAAGTTCCCTGATAATACCCCTGATCCAATAAGCCATAATGGAATATAGGCTTGCCATTTATTGCCACATAGTGATGGCCATTGATTTCCACTTGACTAAATGCCCGCATCCCAAAATAACTTGTAACATGATCATGACCATAAATGAGTTCTACATCATAGAGACATGGATGATCAGGTGACCAGAGTTGAATATTCTTTAATGCGATGAATGCCTGTTGACAAGCAGGAATATGATAAGTTGTAGATTCTTTTGTATCTGGCTGGTGAATAATCACTTCAACATCTTCTAGATCACCCATTGTACTGACTTCAAGATAAACCCCTTGTTTTTGTAAGTCAGGCTTAAACAAGACATCTGTAATATGTTGTTCATCAACCCATTCATACCATACAGTCTGCCAGATACCACTTACTGGCGTATAGTACATTCCTCCATGGTGAAGGCGCTGCTTGCCCCTGGCATGATTGCCATAATCCGTATCATCTTGGACAACCACCTTAATCTTATTCTCACCTTCAACAATCTCATTGGTTATATCAAAGCTAAAAGGCAGATAGCCCCCATCATGCTTCCCAACGAAGCAGCCATTAAGAAAGACCTCACAATATGCATCGACTGCTTCAAAATGGAGAAGAAGGCGTTGATGCGCATGTTTTGTGAGATGAAAAGTACGACGATAATGCAAATAATTGCCCGGAAGCAAAATACGTTCGACACCTGATTTTTGACTTTCAGGAGGATATGGTACAAGAATCTTGCCATCATAGTCATCAATTTCCTTATTGATGGAAAAGCCATAATCCCAATAGCCATCCAATGTTGTATATTCATCACGTCTTAACTGCGGACGTGGATAGTTTGTTTGTTCTTGCATTTTTATCACCCCAACAAGTATAACATATAGATTCATTTGCTTGAATGTAGCGTATAAAAAAGATAGAATAGATAGGCAAGGAGGATTTGAAATGGAAAGAAAATTTTTATGGGAAACATATGATGAAAATCAGTTGAGAAACATGAATGAAGTTAATGAACGTTATAAGAATTGCTTGAATGTTGGTAAGACTGAAAGAGAATGTGTAACCCTCGCAACAAAGATGGCTCAGGAAGCTGGTTATGTAGATTTAAAGGATGTCAAGGAAGTTAAGCCTGGCAGCAAGATCTATACAACTTATAATAATAAAACAATTGCTTTATTTAATATTGGTACTGATCCTATTGAAGATGGTATGAATATTCTTGGTGCACATATCGATTCACCACGTCTCGATATCAAACAGAATCCACTTTATGAAGCACAGGGCTTTAGCTATCTTGATACACATTATTATGGTGGTATTAAGAAATATCAGTGGGTGACTATTCCTCTCGCCATTCATGGTGTGATTGTGAAAAAAGATGGCACTGTTGTCAATGTCTGTGTTGGTGAAAAAGAAGATGATCCAGTCTTCACAATTACTGACTTACTTGTGCATTTAGCTCAAGAACAGATGCAAAAGACAGCTAATGTTGTTATTGAAGGGGAAAATTTAGACTTACTCGTTGGTTCTGTCACTGATAATGGTGAAGATGTTAAGGAACGTGTTAAGTCTAATACAATGAAGCTTTTAAGCGAGATGTATGGTATTGAGGAAGAAGATTTCTTATCTGCTGAACTTGAAGTTGTTCCTGCTGATAAAGCAAGAGATTTAGGCTTTGACCGCTCAATGGTTCTTGCTTATGGTCAGGATGATAAGATTTGTGCATGGACATCATTATTTGCGATGCTGAATGTCGAAAATCCAACAAGAACTTCATGTACACTATTAGTGGATAAAGAAGAAATTGGTTCTGTTGGAGCAAGTGGTATGCATTCTCACTTCTTTGAAAACATGCTTGCAGAAATTCTTTACTTAATGGGCAAGGAAAGTGATATTGCCGTAAGAAGAACTTTAGCACACTCAACAATGCTTTCAAGTGATGTCTCAGCTGGCTTTGACCCACTCTTCCCTGATAAATTTGAAGCAAAGAACTCTGCATTCCTAGGCAAAGGTATTGTCTTCAACAAATTTACAGGTTCAAGAGGTAAATCTGGCAGCAATGATGCCAATGCTGAATATATGGCTAAGATTCGTAAAGTAATGGATGACAACAATGTTGCCTTCCAGACAGCAGAACTTGGTAAAGTTGATGTAGGTGGCGGAGGAACAATCGCCTATATCATGGCAAACTATGGCATGGAAGTAATTGATGCTGGTCTTGCCGTATTATGTATGCACTCTCCTGCTGAAATCAGTTCAAAGGCTGATGTTTATGAAGCAGTAAGAGCATATGAAGCATTCTTAAGAGATATGAAGTAAGCAAAAGGGACTCATCACGAGTCCCTTTTAACATGTCTTGCCTTCTTTAAATCTTTGCATCATTTCATTTGTGAGTGAAAGATGATCGGGCTGTAAGACAATATCTTCACGTCTTACAAAATGAGCAATCTTTAATTCATTACGATCCATATGAATCGTATTGTCTCCATCGACATCACAATAGAATCCTAGCAACAAGTCATCAACAAAGCCCCATGGCTGAGATTTATAGTAACGAATATTCTTGACCTTCAAGCCCACTTCTTCCATCACTTCTCTCTCCACAGTCTGCTCAATCGTCTCCCCGATTTCCACAAATCCTGCCACCAATGCATTATGGCCATAACCCTGAGCATATTGTGTAATGCAGATGCGATCACCATCAATAATGCCCACAATCACCGCCGGAACAATACGTGGATAGACGCGATGCCCGCATGATGGGCATGATAGCGCACGTTCTTCTTTCACCTTGATCATCTTGTCGCCACATCTTCCACAATACTGATTATTATCATACCAGTTCGCAAGCTGATAGGCTGTAACCAGGGCATAGAGGAAACTTGCTGAATGCTTATCATCCGTTCTTAATGACCAGACATCCTTAAAAACATAACCTTCTATTTCTTCATTATCACGAATAAGATAACAACGAATATCATCAATCTTGAAAAGAAAGATATAGTCATGTTTCTCTTTTAATTCCTTCTTGATTGGAAAAACAAGATGGTCCGTATGCTCTTTGACAAGAACACGTTTATTGTCAAAAATAAAAATAACATCGTCATCTCTTACATCATGTTCATAATCATGATCATAAGGATTGATGAGCTGATGTGGTTCAATATCCTGTATCATAGTTTCACCTCAAAAAAGAGAATACACCAATTGCCCAAGAAAAGAAAATCATCTACACAGATTTTGAATACTTCTTGAACTCTATCATCACTCCAATAAATTCAACAGGAGGCCTTCGAAGCCTCCTGTTTTTATGTATTGAATTGCGATACAAATAATCCCTTAAAGTATATACGAGAAAACCAGTATACCTATCACTACGATTACTATGTATAAGTATTTGATCATGTTATTGAACTTTTCACTTGTGTATTTTAATAATCAAAGATTCTATTATAGAGAATACGCCAAACATTAAAGAACAATATCATTCATGCAAAATTTAAAAATCATCCTGAGATATTGTATTTATGAGGTCATTCTCCTATGATAGAGGCGTGGAAAGAAGTAGGATCAGGCATATGCCGACGGGATTCTGCTTCTTTACCTTAATAATGCGCCAATTATTGGCGTTTTATTTTATAAAGTTCCCGACAGAAAACCCACGCGCCTTTAGGCCGTGGGATGAATGGCGGTTAGGGATATGATATAATATGCATACAGGAAATCCTGTTTCCGAGTCTTTAGAAAGGAGAAAGCTGTATGCATCTTACCGTAAAACAACAAGTAAAGCATCTTTCAAAGGAAGACTACAAAACTATAAAAGAACTATGCCATATAGCAAAGAATCTTGCCAATGAAGCTATCTATAATGTGCGCCAGTATTACTTTGCAGAAGGCGAGTTTCTAAAATACGAAAAGAATTACACTCTTTTAAAGAACAGTCCTAATTACAAGCTATTAAACTCCAACATGGCGCAGCAGATCCTCAAAGAAGTCGATGGCTCTTTTAAGTCATTCTTCGGCCTGCTGAAACTGGCAAAGCAGGGGAAATATGCTTTCAAGGACTGCAGATTGCCTCATTATCTTCCTAAAGATGGATATACAACACTTGTCATCGGTTTTGTAAGACTTAAAGGAAATAAGCTGATGCTTCCGTTCTCTAACGGCTTCAAGAAAACACACAAGGCTGTCGAGATAACAATACCGCCCATACTGCTTGACAAGAAGGTTAAGGAGATACGCATCATACCTAAAGCAAAAGCAAGGTTCTTTGAAATTCAGTATATCTACGAAGCTGAATGCGTTCAAAGAAATCTTAATACAAACAATGCACTTGCGCTTGATTTAGGAATCAATAATCTTGTAACCGCAGTTTCAAGCAATGGCAGGTCTTTCATCATTGACGGAAGAAAACTCAAATCCATCAATCAGTGGTTTAACAAGGAAAACGCTCGTCTGCAGTCTATAAAGGATAAGCAGCACTATGGTAAAAAATCTACGAACAGACAAAAGGCGATTGCAAGAGACCGTAACAACAAGGTCAATGATTACATGAACAAGGCTGCCCGCAAAGTAATAGACTACTGTATCGCTAATGATATAGGCGCTCTCGTAGTCGGCTACAACGAAACGTTTCAGCAAAGCAGCCATATAGGGAAGCGGAATAATCAGAACTTTGTAAACATCCCATACGGTCAGCTCCGCAGCAAGCTTGAATATCTCTGCAGACTAAATGGCATTATATTTGTAAAACAGGAAGAGTCCTATACATCAAAATCATCATTCTGGGATCGGGATGACATCCCTGTTTACAAAGCCGATAATCCAGGAGAATATCAGTTTAGCGGCAAAAGAGTACACAGAGGGCAGTATAAAACCGCAAGCGGGAAAACAATCAATGCGGATGTTAATGGCGCATTGAACATCATGCGCAAAAGTAGCGTTGTGGATGTCAGCATCCTATACGGTAGAGGCGAAGTGGACACGCCTGTAAGAATAAGGATTGCCTGACTTGTCAGGTGGAAACTTAAATATCAAACTTCTTAAACGGAGCCGTAAGGTTCTTAGAAGCCACCTACCTTTAGGTGGGTGGTAGTTCACATTATGATTGTGTTTGATGAAAGACTTCCTCGAATGCTTCATAATTCTTACGTGATGAGGCAAATGTAGGAATCGCAAACACTACCTGATCAAAATGATTCCGATATTCTTCTTCAACAAGAATACTATAAAACATTTTTGCAACTTCTTGTCCATCATGGCCAAAAGCACCACATCCCCATGCTCCTAGCACGACATTGCGATAGTTGAAATGAATGCAAACATTCAATAAGTCTCTGATCTTGATTTTCATAACGGGCATAAGATAACGCTTTGAAATATGGCCTGCCCGGCCATTGAGATTAGGTGCTGCATAACTGATAACACTTGTGATAAATGAGTCTTCACTAAGTACTCCTTGAGCATCTCTAAAGACTTCTACTCTTGGCGAAACCAGCATATATTCTGAATCAAAGCCATTCAGATTCTCAAAATTATAATGATACATTTCACTCGCTTTCTTGTTGCCAATGGAGAAGAAAAGCGTTGAATGACGACAAAGAGCTTCTTCCTGAGCATTAGCACCTTTTAGAAATCCGCCACCAGGATTAAGAGCATTAGCGAAATTCAGGACGATTGTGTCATCTTTAAGACTTCTTGCAGCTTCAAAGCTGTCCTTTCCAACAACTTCAATGATGCCTTCTCCTTCATATTCTCTTGCTTCCTCAGAGAGTTCTCTCACTAATTCTGGTTTAACAACGATAACTTCATCAATTTCATCTCTTGAAAGTTTCAGTGAATGTACTTTATGGTCTATTTCATAATAGCCCTGATCAACAATCTTTAATGTTTCTTTTGCGATTTTTGCGAGATTCATATTATTACCCCCTGCTCATTATTATAAAACAAAAAAGAAGAGTATGCCTACTCTTCTCGTCGATATTCTTAGTTTTATGTAAATATTTTCTACATATAATTATGAAATATAACAGTGTATTATGAGATTGCTTTTTCAGTCTCCTTATCAAATAAGTGAATCTTATTCTTATCAATGGCCATAGAGATATGATCACCATCTCTATAATCAAAACGTGATGGCGTTTTTAAGATCATATCCTTTCCATGATAATTGAAATATAAATTCATTTCTGAACCTGTGTTTTCAACAAGATCCAATGTTGCTCCAAAGACAGCATCAGGATATGTATCAACCATAATCTTTTCAACATGAAGATCTTCAGGTCTAATGCCTAATGTAACAGTTTTGCCAACATACTGATCAAATGTGGCATTGACTTTTCCAGCAGGAATAGCAAAATGAAGATCTTCATTCTTAATATAATATGTGTTGCCTTTCTTTTCTAAAAGAACGTCTGTTAAGTTCATTTTTGGTGAACCAATGAAAGTAGCAACAAACAAGTTAGCTGGATGATCATAAATATGTGCTGGTGTATCGAACTGCTGGATCACACCTTTATTCATGACAACAATACGATCTGCCATTGTCATGGCTTCTGTCTGATCATGAGTGACATACACAAATGTTGTATCAAGCTGCTTATGTAATTTCGCAATCTGAGCACGCATTTCTGTTCTCAGCTTTGCATCCAAATTAGATAATGGTTCATCTAATAAGAAAACTTCTGGATTACGCACCATTGCACGTCCTAATGCAACACGTTGTCTCTGTCCACCTGACAAGGCACGTGGCTTACGATTTAAGTATTCCGTTAATCCTAAGATTTCTGCAGCATGTTTGACTTTTCGATCAATTTCATCTTTAGGTGTTTTCTTCAACTGCAAAGCATAGGCCATATTCTTATAAACTGTCATATGAGGATAGAGTGCATAAGTCTGAAATACCATTGCAATATCACGATCTTTTGGCTGTAATTCATTGACGACGCGATCACCAATATACAGCTCACCTGAAGTGATACTTTCTAGACCAGCAATCATACGCAATGTTGTTGACTTCCCACATCCTGAAGGACCAACCAATACGACGAATTCTTTATCTTTGATATCGAGATTTAAATCTGGGACAACAGTAACATTATTATCATAAGTTTTTTCCACGTGTTGGAAACTAATTCTTGCCATTTTCTTTTTCTCCCTTTAATTTTGTTAAGTGTATTGTATAAGCCTGGTACTCACCTTGTTCAATAATGAGTGGTAGGCCCTGTGTTTTTAATACATTGGCTTCATAGAAGTGACCTTGATCATCCTTATAGCAGGCATTTTCCTCAAGACCTTCTACTTTAATAAAATGTGCATAGCGTGCACTTTGTGTGATGATTCTCACTGCAAAAATGAGTGCTTCTTGGCGATCTTCACTAACGAAAGCATAAGCTCCTACTTCATCATGAAGTGGATTTGTTAGGCGGTAATAGAGACCATGATGAATTAATGAAGCATAGTTTTTAAATGTTTTAACCTGATTCTTTATCGTTGCTCTATCATCATCGCTTAGCTTGGTGATATCAAGCTCATATCCAAAGCTTCCACTCATACTAACAACGGCACGTGTATTCATCGGTGTGATTCGTCCATTCTGATGATTAGGTACCGCTGAGACATGGGAACCAAAACTGCTGATTGGGTAAATGAATGAAGACCCATACTGGATTGATAAGCGGTCAATAGCATCCGTATTGTCCGATAGCCAAATCTGTGGTGTATAGTAGAGCATTCCTGCATCAAAGCGTCCACCGCCCCCGCTACATCCTTCAATCAGCAATGAAGGATAGCGTTTAATAAGCCGTGCTAAGAAGTCATAGAGCCCTAGGACATAGTCATACATTACTTTGCCTTGCATCGTTGTTGATGAATAAAGATCAGAAATACTTCGGTTGAAATCCCATTTGATATAATCAATTTCAGCATGATCTAAAACATCACAAACCTGATTAAAGATTGCATCAACAACTTCCTGACGTGAGAAGTCAAGAACAAGCTGATCTCTTGAACGAATAAACTTGCGACCGGGTACTTTTAAAGCATAATCAGGATGTTTGCGATAAAGATCACTGTCTTCATTGATACATTCTGGTTCGAACCAAATGCCAAATTTCATACCCAATTCATGAATGCGATGTGTTAAGGAAGCTAGAGATTCCCCTAGTTTTTCCTCATTAACATACCAGTCACCCAAACCTGCATCATCATTATTACGCTTGCCAAACCAGCCATCATCCATGACAACCATATCAATATCACAATCCTTAGCACTTTTCGCTAACTGATAGATGGCTTCACCATCAAAATCAAAATAGCAGCTTTCCCAGCTATTAATTAAGATTGGTCTTAATTCTCCCTGATAAGGGTCACGAATTAAATATTTGTTCATACCCTGATGGAGGTTTTGTGACAACTTCGTTAAGCCTTCAAAAGAATAACTTAGCATGACTTCTGGAGCATAGAAAGTTTCTTCTTTTCCTAATGGATAAGCAAAGTAATCGGCAGCAATACCCATAGCCATACGTTTCTGATTATACTGATCACCTTCGACTAAAGCCTCAAAACTGCCACTATAAACAAAGTTCATACTATATGCATCACCACTGGTTTCTGTAGCATCATGGCTACAGAGAATCAAGGCTGGATTGTATTGATGGCTAGAGGTGCCTCGTTTTGAAGAGACCTTGTAAATGCCATGTTGAATGGCTTGACGGTTAGGTATACGCTCCATTGTATGACGGCCATAAAAACTTATAACATCATAGTTGCCAGAAACAAAATCCAATGAAGCTGATTTGATATTGTCAATAATAATTGGCTGACCATGATTGATAATGCGTACACTACGGGTAATGATATCCACATCTTCATAAACAGAATATGCCAAGATGACTTCTAAGTGAAGAAAGGAGTCTTCTAGCGTTATTTCCAATGATTCAGCATTCACTTCACGCATCGCAGGAAGACCCTTTAAAACTGTCTTTCCTTGAATGACTTCTGCTTTTTTAAAGCGTAAGTCACAGCCATAAACACCTTCTTGCGTATGTAGGGAAAATGAAGTATTACGAAAGTCACCACTGCCATCAAAAGGAAACTCCTGAGGCAATACATCTAGTGAGTAGGTACGATCTTTTAAAGCATCGTATGGATTCCCACTAAAGCCACGGTCTTTCTTTACAAGCAGGTATTCAGGAGGCAGGATTGCCTTTCTTCCATAATAGAGATGTAATAGATAACCATAGTCATCAGCTTGCATCATATATGTTGTGTTTTTCGTATGTAAAGCGAATGTTCGCTCATTGATTGAAATCGACATAATAATACTCCTTTATCTTTAATTAGTGTTATTTTACTGCCCCATTAACTACTCCATTCAAGATCTGCTTTTGTGCAAATACATAGAAGATTAACATTGGCAATAAAGCTAATAAATATGAGGCAAACGCTAAATTATAGTTTGTCCCAAATTGTGTCTGGAAAGTAAGCTGAGCTAAAGGTAATGTATTAGCACCAGAACCAGACATGATGACTAATGGGGTCATAACATCATTCCATGTACTTAAAGCTGTCAGGATTGCCACTGTGGCATGCATTGGTTTCATAATTGGGAAAATGATTGTCCAATATGTTGACCATGTTGTGCCTCCATCAACCTTAGCAGCTTCTTCTAGTGCTTCTGGAATATTTGTCAGATAACCACTATATAGCATCACATTGATAGGCATAAAGAACACCAAATAACAAACAATAACACCAACAATATTCGCAATATGTAAGTCTGCTGTTTCTTTAACGAGGGGCATCATTAAGATGGCAAATGGTACAAACATCCCGGATACAATATAGAAATAAGCACGATTAAACCATTTATGGCGTTTCTTCATACGGCCAATGGCATAACCAGCCATGGAATGTAAGAGAACGGACAAGATGACTGTTACGCCCGTGATTAAGACTGAGTTCAATAAGCTATGCCAGAAATCCGTTACCTTCATTGCTTGTGCAAAGTTTGACAAACTCCATGATTTTGGCAAAGACAAGATGGATGCAACACTATTGCCCATTTCGCTAGGTTGCTTAAAGGCAATGACTACAGTGATATAGAGTGGGAATAGGACAGTTACTAAGCCTAAGATTAAGAGGATTGTGACTGGCCAATTATATTTCTTTTTCATTATAACTGTTCCTCCTTTTTACCCATGAATTTTAACTGGAAGATTGATATGAGCACAATGACAACGAAGAATAAAACGGCATTAGCACTTTGGAATCCAAACTGTCCACCGGACATTCCATTGTTGTAAATGAGGTAGGATATGGATTCTGTTGACTGAGCTGGACCACCTTTCGTTAAGGCCATGATCTGATCGAATACCATTAATGCATTCTTCATTGTAAGAACAAGGTTGATGGTAACGAATGGTAAGATGAGAGGTAATGTTAAAGTTCTGAATTTCGTCCATCCCGATGATCCATCGATTGCTCCTGCTTCATAAACATCTTCAGGAACAGTCTGCAAGCCAGAGATATAGATAATTGTTTGCATGGCGATAGCCTGCCATGCACAAACGATCACAATTGCAACCCATGCCCATTTTTGTGAAGCAAGAATAGAACTGCCATTACCAAATAACATCTTCTCGAAAGCTGGCAAAATATAGGTAAAGAAGTAATTGAAAATGTAACCAACAACTAAGGCACCTAAGATATTAGGAACGAAATATAAGGCACGTAAGCCACTCTTAAACTTAATTTTTGAATTTAAGCCTAGGGCTAGTACAAGAGAAATCACATTAACAAGAATAGTGACACAAATGGCAACCCCAAATGTAAATAAGTAAGAATGGCCTACACGTGCATCTGTAAATAAATCAAGATAGTTTCTTAGACCAACACTTTGATATGACCCATATCCACGGAAATTTGTAAAGCTGTATAAAAAGCCCTTGATCAGTGGGTATGTATTAAATAAGAAGAACAGTGCAACGAGAGGAATTGTCATCCAGACGTATGTTTTATCGAAGTCAAGTTTGCTTTTTTTCTTCATAACATTTCTTTTCCTTTCCTAGCTTTGATGCGTTTTATTGTATTCTTGAACCTTGCGGATAATATCACGATTATAACGTTTCCAGTCCTTATCCCATTTAGCTAAGAAGGCTTTCTTATCACCCTTTAAGAGATAACTCTGGACAATGGCATCGCATCCCATTGTTGATGGATAATGGTGATCCTGATAGTCAATCATCTTGCCACTCTCAATCCATGGGCGCATATCATCAAACTGCTTTGGTAAATTAAAGTCACCAGTGCGGCAAGGTAATGACATTTGAGCATTAATATATTTCTGTAAGTTCTTTTTTTCTAATAAGTATTCTAAGACTGTATAAGCTGCTTTTTTATTTTTGCAGGCTTTAGTCACACCAAACATCAGGTCAATGCCTGAGTTTAAGTAATTCTTATTTTTGTCATTATTGGCAGGCATTACAAATGAGCCAATATGCATTTTAGGATTAGATGAAAGAATCTGAGGAATGGCATAAGAACCAATTGTATACATTGCTGACTGCCCTTTTGCAAATGCTGTACAAGCATCATTGTAGCCATATGCAGCTACTTCTTTCTCCCCATACTTTAATAATGTTTTGATCTTCTGTGCTGTTTCATCATATTCCTTCGTAAATGTTGTTTTGCCTGCATTGACATTTTGTGTTGTATTAGCCGGTGCTAGGGAAACAGCTAATGAGTTCCATGGGGCCATTGTTGTCCAGGTGTCCTTATAGCCGAAATAGAATGGCAAAAGTCCATCATTTTTCATTTGTTCACATAAAGCCATTAATTCATTCCACGTATCAGGAACTTTATAGCCATGTTCTTCAAAGATGTCTTTGTTGTAAAGAATACCAGAAGCATTAGCAACATAAGGCAAACCATAGATACCTTTTGTAGGAACATATTCGAGCTGATCAAGCATATCAATATAGGCTTTTTTGATCAATTTGATATCACCAAAATCAGAGATATCTGCTAAAATGCCATCATCAACAAATTCTGAGAATGTTGCGTCACCACCAATACCAATGATATCTGGATAGTCTTCACGAATAAATCGTGTTTTCATAACTGTAACAGCATCATTTGGTGAAGAGATCTTGAGTTTAATATTAGTGTGTGTAGCATTGAATTCTTTCGCAACTTTATCAAAATAGGTTGCAGCCTCCTGCTTATAGGAAATAATTTCAATCGTGGTTTTCTTAGATGACGAATTTTGACATCCTGCAATGGATAAGACCATCGTCAGCGTAAGAAGAACACGCATAACTTTTTTGAGTCTCATAGTGACCTCCTATTCATTTTTTACCTCAACAGCTGTTTTTCATTTGGCACCTATAGTGTAACATTCCATTTTGCGACTTAGAATACCTTGAAAACGCTTTTTTTATACCTTTATTCGCTTATTCTCTCGAATATTGTCATATTAAATCTCATCATGGTATAATCCTATCTGAGGTGATATATATGCAAGACTGGCAGTTTTCCATTTTCCCCAATCAGACATTTATTGATTTGACGCTTTATCAGTATGGTGGTGAAGTATGCAAGCCTTCACATCTCTTTGGTCCAGCAACAAGAAATCATTATCTTTTCCATTATATTTTAAAAGGTAAGGGCATCCTGCGGGCTATTAATGATAAAGGTGTTGATGTTAGCTATCGCTTAAAGGCTGGTGATGGCTTCATGATTTTTCCTGGCCAGATTACAACTTACATTGCAGATACACATGATCCCTGGGAATATATGTGGATTGAATTTGATGGTTTACGTGTCAAAGAAGCATTGGATACAGTCGGTTTAACACTTTCTTCTCCAATCTATCATTATATCTATGAAGATACGCATAAAGAAATGGTAAAGCATATGATGCATATTGCTACAAGCAAGAATTCCACGCCTTTCGATTTAATTGGTCATTTGTATCTGACGCTTGATAATATGATGCGTTCAATCAAGATCACTGAACAACATTCTGGTAATCGTCTGGTTGATTATTATATGCATGAAACAATGGTCTTTATTGAACAAAACTATATGTACGATATCTCCATTGAAGATATTGCTAATAACATTGGTCTCAACCGTTCCTACTTCGGCAAGCTTTTTAAGCGTGAAACCGGTAAAACACCGCAATCCTTTTTACTCAATTACCGTATGATTAAAGCTTGTGAGTACTTAAAAAGAACTGAAATGCATATTGCTGATATTTCTCAAGCTGTTGGCTATGAAAATCAGCTTCATTTCTCCCGTGCTTTTAAAAACATTTATGGCTTATCTCCCTTACAATGGCGAAAAGTGAATCGCGAAAGATAATGCATATTGCTGTAGGCTTGTTTAATGTCAAAACATCACTCATATGGCAATAAAAAAAGAAGAGTATGTCACCCTTCTAGTCAATAATATGCCTTTCCTGTAATATATTTTCTACATAACTAATCGCTTCATAAACCATTGCATCACAATGTGGCTTTTTCGCCCCACCCTTTTCAAAATTTGCTTTAAGAAGATCAGCACAGTTCATCATGCCTTCATGGGCATCTTTGAATCGTTTATAATACTGGGTGATTGTTGCAGGATCATCTACGCCATATAGTCCCAAGACCATTAAGCCACCTGTAATTGCCCCACAAGTAGAAGCCATCTTCATGCCTGAGCCAAAGTTAGCAGCAATTCTATAAGCCGTCTCTTCATCAAGATTGGCATCCTTTACAAATGGTACGAAGACAGCCTGGGCACAGTTATAATGACGATCAGTACGCGCTCTTAATTTTATCGCTTCATCTAAATATTTACTCATACAATTCTCCTTATGTTCACCTATCGTATCACTATCAGGAATAATTGTATAGCTTTAGTTTGATGAAAAAGGATGCTATAATGGTGAGGAAAGTGAGTGATAGTATGCAATATTTTCAAAATAACCGTCTTAAGATGATGGCAGGTATTTATGAAGAATTTGATCGTGGTGAACTCAATGAAGGCTTAACAGGCTTTAAGAAGCATCTCTCACAAGATGAAATCAATGCCATACAGATTCTTTTTGATTATTTCTATGCCTTTATGGAGCATTGCGAAGAGGAAGGGATTGTTCTTGATGCCACATATGCCACCCTTTACAATCTTCCAGATGCCTTACAGTCTTTTTATACAAAGCAGGCGCATAAATATCTTCCTAATAAGCTCCATGATATTCTTGCCCGCACTCTCGCAAGCTACCTGATGATTCTTGCAAGCAATGTCCATCAGCTAGATATCAGCTTTCATAAAAATGAAGGAGGACTTTGGGCCAATATGTATACGATATCAGTTAATGATATTGATTTACTTGAAAGTGCCCTTAATGTATTTAATGATAATCAATGGCATTTTGAAGCATTATCAAATGATTACAAGAAACTCAGCAATGTTAATCTTATAGACTATTTAACGCAAGCATGAATCATTGATTCATGTTTTCTTATGCAAAAAAGCCTGCATAAGCAGACTTAAATAATATAGAACCAGCTCTTATCATCTTCAGGTAACTGGTCACCTTTAATATTGAGTTCCTGATTCTTGATTGAAACTTTCGTATGTGGAGCAACCGACTTTGTAATAAAGGCATTGGAGCCAATGGTGCTGCCCTGGCCGATAACCGTTTCACCGCCAAGAATAGAAGCCCCGGAATAGATTGTGACATCATCTTCAATCGTTGGATGACGTTTCTTGTTTTTGAGCTTCTGGCCACCTCTTAGTGATAATGCCCCAAGGGTTACACCCTGATAAATCTTGACATTCTTACCAATTGTTGTTGTTTCACCAATGACAATACCTGTCCCATGATCAATAAAGAAATATTCACCAATAGTTGCGCCTGGGTGAATATCAATACCCGTCTGGCTATGAGCATGTTCTGTCATGATTCTAGGAATAATAGGAACATTGAGCTTATAGAGTTCATGAGCAATACGATTGACCGTAATGGCATAAAGCCCTGGATAGCAAAGAATAATCTCATTCTTATTGAAGGCAGCGGGATCACCATCAAAGCTTGCCTGCACATCTGTTTCAATAAGCGCTCTGATCTTTGGAATACTTTCAAAGAACTTCTCACAAATACGGCTGGCAAGAATTTCTTCCGTACATTCTGGCTTGTCTTCATTTTCAGGTAATTGTTTTAAAGCTAAAGCAATCTGCTTATTCATATTATAGAAGACATCTTCAATAAGCACTGTTAACTGGCTTGATAAATTATAAAAACGATAACGACGTTCATTAAAGAAACCTGGAAAGATAATCTTAATCAGCTTTGCAAGCATATCTTCTACAATGGCTGTATCTGGCTGAACAAATAGATTCACCTTGTTGATTGTTCGGTCATCTTGATAATCAATGAGAATATCATTGACAATAGCACTGATTTTGTTATCCATAAAATCCCTCTTTTCATTACATACAGTATACTAGAATGTTGTATGATATTCAAATCAGACGATAAAGAAATCACATCTCTACTCATATTGCATTCGCAAGAGTTTCTTGGCAATTGTTTCTAGGAGGATGAGATTATTCTTGCTTTCATCATACTCTTCCTTTGCTCTTTCCATCTTGCGATAGGCACTGGCTTTTAATTGTCTATAGTGGCGGATATTTTCTTCAAATTGTCGATCGTTGTGAGTCGTTTTTATGCCAGTAAAAGGAATATAAGCACTTTTTTCAATAACATGTAAATAATCACGCTCATAGCCTTCATAGGTTTTCTTTGCCTGCTGATAGTGCGTTTTACTGCGATCGATGGCAGCTACAGCTTCATTGCGAATCTGCATATAGTATTTCTCAATAAGTTCTGGATTGAGCTGATCCATTGAATCGATCTGCCCAACAAGGGACTCTACTAATGATTCATTGAACACCTTAATCACCTCGAGGCACTATATTACCACGCATTGTACTTGTATGCAAATACTTCCTAAAAAGAAAAAGAGTAAGCAACATGATAGCTTACTCTTGATAGCCAAGTGCTTTGGCTTGCTGATAATATTTTTGGGCTTCTTCCTGATCTTTATAGATGCCATAACCATATTGATAGTAATAAGCAAGCTTATATGTGCCTGCAGGATGATGATTTCTAGCTGCCAGCATGAAATAGCTGCGGGCTGTTTCATAGTTTTGCTCAACAGTCAAGCCTTTTTCATAAAGCATGCCAAGACGATAGGCACATTCCCCGCTTCCCTTTTGTGCTCCTTCATCTAAAAGTTCTTTAGCCTTCGTCTTGCTTTTTTTCACACCATCACCATTCCAGTAACACTCAGTAAGACTGACATAGCTTTCTAAATCGCCTGCTTCTACCTTCTTCATTAATTCCTTGATATTCATCTTTTTAAAAAGTGGGACAAATGCCCCACTATTGCCTTTCTCAATTATTTCTTCCAGTTTTCAATAGCTTTTAAAGCCTGATCTAAAGCTTTCTTGCCATCCATCATACCATAAGTACGCATATCAATTAATTCAACAGGAATACTATTCTCTGTCTGTGTCTTAACCTGATTCATTAAATAACGTACCTGTGGTCCAACGAGGATGCAGTCAATCTGTTTTTCAGCATATTCTTTTCTTACTGTTGTTTCAGAAACTGCCCAGATATTGGCTTCCAAACCTCTTTTCTTAGCTTCGTCCTGCATATGTAGGACAAGTAAACTTGTCGACATACCTGCTGAACATGTTAACATAATGTTGATCATATACAAACCTCCTCACTTTTACCTATATTAAGGTAAGCGTTTTCTATACATTAATTATAGTTCATCAAAGGCTTGCTTGTTAAGACATATAAGAAAATTCTCAAAATATTACACATTCTTTTTGCCGAAGCTTTTTTCCATCTTCAGATAGAAATCTTCAAAGGCATGTTTGCCCTTTTCTATTTCTGTATTCATGCGACTGACATAAATACCTAGCTTACTCACCTTATCAACATTCTCTTCAAGCTGGTCACTTAGATGCAATTCATCTAATTGATGGAATGCTGATTCAGGGTCCCTAAAGCCTCTTAAGAAAATAAGACTGGATAAATTGCGATATTGACTAGGAATGTCATGGCGAGAATAGTAGTCTTCAAGCGCTTTGTTTTCTTCAAAGCGATTGAGTCTTTTCAGCTTGTTTTCTGTTTCTTTAATGACAAGATCAATACCATTATTTCTATTCTTAATGACTTCGCATTCTCTTTCATAATGCTCCATCTCTTCTTCATAGCGTTTCATCTTTTGGTGATAGATTTCTAGTTCATGCTGATATTTTGTATCTTGGCTATGATACTGTTCTTGAGATGCATGCTTTTCGATCATTTCCTGTTGTTCAATTTTTTTGAGTTTTAAAAAGACAACCAAGCCTAAAACAATAAGAATGACTAAGCCAAAATAGACAATTGTTGGCAAACTCTTGTGAAAGACAACGACAACAACCAAAGCCACAATTAATGCTATAAGAAGTGCAATCTTCTTTGTCATAAATGTATGCATTGTCATATCTGGCTTAACCGGTGGTTGAGGTGCAACCATTTTATTTTCTGGAGCTTCAGGTAAATCATATTTTGTATGATTTAGCCGTTTTATTTCTTCCTCCATAATCTTACGCATCGCCCTTAATTCATAGGCATTCTTTTCTAACTCAATCGCCTGATCAAGTTCTTCAATAAATTCCATAATACCTCTCCCTCAAAACATAAATCCTTCGTGTACGAAAGCGTACACATATATTATAGTTGTCCCTAAGAGTCATTGCAACTTCCTAAGCCTTTCCCGATGAATTCCTTATTCCTTTCTTGTTTTAAGATATTTCACCAACAGCTCATAATCATGTTGATTGATACAGTATTTCGAGGAACTAAAGATTTCACGATCAAGCTCTTCTAGTGATATCCAGAAAGCTTTTTCTAGTTCTTCTTGCTGGATGGTGATTTGTGGTTCTGTCTTAAGTTCAACAACATAGACATGGGCAAATTCACGGTCTTTAAAAAGAGCATCATGAAAGCTTTTATCATAATGTATTCTATAAACCCCTAATGGAATGAAGTCGCTACTTGTTAGCTTTAACCCAAGTTCTTCCTCTACCTCTCTTAAAGCACCTTGAAGTAATGTATCACCAGCTGACAGATGACCGGCAGATGAGATATCATAATAGCCTGGATAGCTATCTTTTTGAAATGAACGTTGCTGGATCAGCACTTCGTTTTGACAAAGCAGCCAGATATGGACTGTTTTGTGCCATAAGCCAAGTCTATGTGCTTCTTCTCTTGTCACTTTTCTCTTTAAGCTATGACCATTTTCATCATATTCATCAAAATATTCCATATTTTACTCCTTATCAATAACGTAACTTAAGCTGAGAGAAATAGACGGTTGTATCATAACCAAGATATTCCAAATAGGCTCTCATGCCCGCTGGTGCTAAATCGACATGATTCTTGGGTGCTACAGTGATTGAAAGCAGCGGCAACTTGCCTACATATATCTGGATATAGGGCAACAGGAATCCATCTTTCTCACGAAAAGATAATGATTGCTTTGATGGATTTTCAAAGGCGATACGATATTCCTGTTCACTCTTAAACTCGTTCTGTTTAAAGAAGATGGCTAAACGGCTTATATCTTGTTGAAATCGTGTTGTTAGTTCCTGAAAAGCTTCCGTATTCTGTGATTTGATTTCTTCCTCCATAATATCCTTGAAGGTAATATTGAGTTCATCAGGTATTTTCACAAAAAGTAAGTTTCTTAAGATCTTAAGCTGATAAGCCTTGTCATAGATAATATGTCCATGGAGTGTGATAGGATGATGTTCTTTAATTGCGTCAAGTAGCTTCTTGCCATCAAAGGCCATATTATAGCCAGTTTTATCCCCAAACTCTGCCCACAAAGTTAAGGAATCAGGGTCTGTAGAGAAGGAAAGAACATAAATATTTCTTTGTGTGAATTCTTCCATTGTCTCGATAATGGAGAGTCTTAAAAGATGGCGATACTCAGCGTTCTCAACTTCACTAATGACCATTTCTACAAGTTCAAGAATATAGGCAAGTTCATTGGTGTCATTAAGAAAACTGCTCTTTGTCGCAAAGAAGATTCCGCTTTTCAAGATACCCTGTACACTTTTACAGCTTGTATAATGATATAATACTTCATCATGATCAATACCTTTAAATTTCATCAAATCATGCATTTCTCTCACCTCTTCTAAACTTATTATAGGACAAAAAAAGAATGGGATAAACTCCCATTCTTGATTGATTATTTTGCGATGATCACACGTTCATTAACGTCTTCACCTTGTTTTTCGCCAGCTTCAGCTTCAATCTTACCAAATGGCATCTGGGCAACAAGTGTCCAGTTTTCTGGTAAATCGAATAATGTTCTTACAGCATCATCAATCACTGGATTGTAATGCTGGATATTTGCACCTAAGCCAGCTTCAGTGAAACGATTCCATAATGTGAACTGAAGCATACCATTGGACTGCTGTGCCCAGACTGGAAAGTTAGCAGCATATAATGGGAAGGCATCCTGTAATCCCTTAACAACATTCTCATCGATAAAATAAAGGACTGTACCATAAGCAGCCTTGAAGCCATCAATTTTTTCTCTTGCAACCTTGCCTTCAAAAGCATCATAGATCTTATCCCAGAGTTCATCCTGTTTAGCACCTGTTGCTAAAACGACTCTTTGTGATCTCATATTAAATGCATCAGGGACAAGTTCAACAGTATCTTTAACGATTGCTTCTACTTCTTCCTGTTTTAAATCAATATTCTTAGATAAAGCATAAATTGTTCTTCTTTTCTTCAATACATCTGTAATCATATTTGTTACACCTCTTTCTTGATTCCATTAAAACATAGAACATTTATTCATGCAACATTAATGCTTACAAATTTATATTCCATATCCTAAATAATCCTATGAGAAGCTTTCTACCAGACAAATAGTACTTAGATATGCTTCACTTCTTCTTTTAGTCTTATAAAGTCATGAAAGAGCTGTTTAAGTGTCTAATTATGCATATTGATGATAATACGTAAAATCTTAAGCATCTACACCACTAAGATTTTCTAATTCCTCAACAATAGAGTAATGATCAGGAAGAGTCTTTATTCTGCTATGACTTTTTTCATATAGATTTTTTTCTGTATAAGCTTAATCAATTTTATCTATTAACGCATCTGTCCCAGGTCTTCTAAACTATTTTTTTATATCATTTGATTCTAAAACATCAAATATATTGAGAGTAGAAGACGATTGTGTATGTTTGATAATCCTTTTTTACCTACTCATTATGTAGCTCTTGATCTTTTAATATACGATGTACATGTTCTTGAAGGACAGGTACAACATCTTCTTTAAACCATGGATTCATCTTCTGCCAGCGAAAGTTAAGTGGACTAGGATGGACAATGGGAAAATAGTCTGGTAAATAGTCTTCATAGTTTCTGACTGTCTCAGTGAGATTCTTTTTGGCCTTCTTGCCTAAATAATGCTTAATCGCATAACTGCCTACAAGAACGACTAGTTGTACCTGATCCATCAGTTCACGAATCTGAACATGGTATTCGCTCATGAAAGGACGTGGTGGCAAGTCCCCTGTCTTGCCTTTTCCTGGATAATAGAAATCCATTGGTAGAATGCCTATCTGCTTGGAATAGAATGTTTCTCGATCGATGCCTAGCCATTCCATCAAAGTGATGCCTGATTGGTCATTGAAAGGAATGAGGCTTTCTTCCACCTTTCTTCCTGGTGCCTGACCAATGATTAAGATCTTGGCTTCCTTGTTTACTTGGAGAATGGGCGGAATGCCTTTTTCTGTATATTGTGCATTACGCGGATCATTCTTTACTTCTGTAATGATTTCTTCTAAATTCATATAATCAACTCCAGAACTATTTTATCATATTCAATATTGTTATAACAAAAAAACAGCTGAAATTAATCAGCTGCTTTCTTTCCAATATGTAATAAAGCTTTGAGACCTCGACCAATCACCTGAAAGAAGCTGAGTGATTTAAACATGCGGTCTTCACTTACATACTTTCTCATAGCTCGTAAGAGTTCTTTATTTTTGCGAGCAGAGAATGAATAGTGGCCATTTCTCTTTGTAAAGATTACAAAGCGATCAATCCATTTATTAAATAATACACTTGCTGAAATATAGTCTATTTCTTCCCAAGGAATCTGGATATAGTCTTCAACATTACGGTCATTATAATATTCAAAGGCTTTATCACCAATCATAATCTTACCAACAGAATTCAAGCCAAGAAAACTGCTTGCCTTCACCACATAATCGACTTTCGTATTCTGTGATTGTGCCATAGATACTCCTTTCTATTACATGAAGCCAAGTACTCTACCGATAATACCTACAGCGAATAATGCTAAGATAATAACGATTGGAGATACTTTGTTCTTTAATAACTTACAGCATAATAATGTTAATAATAATGCTGCTAAGCCAGGAATTAACTGGTCCAAGTTACCCTGTAATGTTGTAACCTTTACTTTGTCAAGACCTGTAGCACCAAGGCTTGCATACTGAGTTAATGCCTGCTTGATACCTGCTGTACCTGATGGTAATTTTGCCCAATCAATGTAGGCACCAGCCTGCTGTGTAACTTTTGATACAACTGGTGTAAATGAGATTGAAACCCAGCGTTGTACTAAGGCACCAATGATGAACATACCAAGGATTGATGCACCTGAAGTGATCTTTCCAAGTAAACCACCAGATAAGTCCTTAGTGATTTCTGTACCAACTTTGTAACCAAATTCCTGAGTGTACCATAAGAATGCAAAACGAATAATATTCCATAGTACGAAGAATAAGATAGGACCAACAATTGATCCACTTAATGCCATAGATGCACCTAAGGCACCTAAGATAGGACGGGCAGTGAACCAGAATACTGGGTCACCAACACCAGCAAGTGGACCCATCATACCAACCTTAACACCGTTGATTGCAGTGTCATCGATTGGAGCACCATTAGCTCTTTCTTCTTCAAGGGCTAATGTAACACCCATAACTGGTGCAGATACATATGGATGTGTGTTATAGAATTCAAGGTGTCTCTTTAAAGCGGCAACCTGATCTTCTTTTTTAGGATATAATCTCTTGATTGCTGGGATGATTGAATAACACCAACCACCATTCTGCATTCTTTCATAGTTCCATGAACCCTGAAGGAACTGATGACGCCAAGCAACAGAGAAACGGTCATGTTTAGTTAACTGAATTTTGTCTGCCATTTGTCTTTCCTCCCTCATTATTCATAGTCATTCAAGATGTCGCCAAGAGGATCGCCTGATCCACCATTGCCTCCACCTGAGTTCTTAGCAGATTCCTTAAGTCCAAGATAGATTAAGGCAAGAGATATACCAATAACACCTAAAGCGATTAATGTTAACTCTTTGATAGCAGCTAATACGAAACCAATAGCGAAGAATGGCCATACTTCCCTAGTAGCCATCATATTAATAACCATTGCATAACCGACAGCGGCAACCATGCCACCACCAACAGCCATACCACCTGATAACCAGGCAGGCATAGCATTTAATGCACTTGTAACGGCCTTTGCAGGAATAACGCAAAGTGCAGCAGCAGGGATTGCGATACGAACACCCTGTAAGCAAATTGCAGCAATCTGCCAGAATTCAACAGCTTTGAAGTTTGCATCTTCAGCAGCATTATCCATGAAATGAACCATAGGAATAGCGATTGTACGACAAAGCATAGTTAAGAATAATCCGGCAACAGAAAGTGGAACGGCTACAGCGATAGATGTATTGATAGCTTTAGTAGCATCAGTAGAACCACCCTGTAAACCTAATACCATGATAATTGCTGAGGCAACTGATGCTAAAGCAGCATCTGGTGCTACGGCTGCACCAACGTTTGCCCAGCCAAGAGCCATCATCTGTAAAGAACCACCAAGCATGATTCCTTCTGTTGGATGGCCAGTAACTAAACCGATTAATGTACAAGCAACTAGAGGCTGATGGAACTGCCATTCATCAAGAATACCTTCCATACCAGCGAAGAATGCTACGACAATAACCAGCACGATAGAAATAGCTGACATTGACTTTTTCCTCCCAATATTATAAGCCTAAGCCTTCTTTAGCTTTTTTCATGATTTCATCAAAATTCTCTTCAGAATCTGCAGGGACTTTCTTGACAACAATCTTAACCCCTAACTTCTGAAGTTTTTCAAATGTTTCTACATCATCCTTACCCATAGATACGGCTTTAGTACATACAACCTTGCCTTCACTATGAGCCATTGAACCTAAGTTCAATTCCTTGATTGAAACGCCACCTTCGATTGCTCTTAAAGCATCCTGAGGTGTTTCGAATAATAACATTGCTCTTGTATTACCAAAACGAGGATCCTTGTCGACCTTAATCATCTTATCGATTGTAGTAACGTTAGCTTTAACTCCTGGTGGAGCTGCCTGTTCAATCATCTGTTTTCTTAATGCATCATGAGCTACATTATCGCTGACTGCGATAATTCTGTTTGGATTAGTAGTCTTCGTCCAAGTTGTAGCAACCTGACCATGTAAAAGACGTGTATCAATACGTGCTAATACGTATTTGATCTTACCATCACCAATAACTGTTCCTTCAGGAATAGCACCTTTAGGCATAGAATCAGCAGGTTTTGCCTTCTTTTCTTCGCCTTCAATCTTGATTGTTTCAGGTAAAACTTTAACGCCGTCTTTTGCTACGCCGGCAACTTTAGCGACGATTTCGTGTGAAGATTCGCTAGAAAAACGAGCTGCGTATGCTTCAAGAAGCATTGGCAAATTAAGACCTGTCATGATTGCCCAATGATCTTCATGACCATTTAATAAGCTTGAAGCCTGGTTAAATGGTGTACCACTCCACAAATCACACATGAAGATAATTTCCTTGTCGTCATCAAAAGAAGCAATTGCATCAAGCATTTTCTTTTTAATGTCTTCAGGGCCTTCACTTGGCATTAGGGTAACAGGAGCAACATTAGCTTGTTCACCAAAAATCATCTTACCAGACTGGTAAATTCCTTTAGCGAACTCACCATGGCTGGCTATGATAATTCCTACCATAATTAGTATTTCCTCCCAATAAGTTTTATTGAAAGCATTCTCGTCAGAAGCTTTCAAAATCATTGCACATGAATTCACGCACTTATATTATAGTACGTATTCAATAATTTTGAAATAACATTTGTCCTTTTTACAAAATATTAATAATAGACAACATACTTATTTAACGTTTTATCATGCATTTATCATCATTTTTTATATTAATCAAGAATTGTAAACGGTTATTCTTTTTAACACAATTTCTATACTTAAAGCATTATTATATTATTTATTCTATATTTTTATTACAATATCTCAATTTTAACAATATCCCATTAAAAAAGAGTTCCCAAGAACTCTACTTTCCCAACGTCAGTAAAAACATATACATGACAATGACCCATATCGCAAAAATCATGCGTTTAGGAATGGTAATACTGTCAGCTAACTTCTTATTCATATAATCAATTACATAGGGATTGAAATCTAAGCCTACAAGAATAAACATGATGCCAATTCCAAACTGTCTGATATTGCCATTAATAATAGTAAATAAGCCAAATAATCCAAAGGCAATCAGCACAATGGATATGACAAGCTGCACATAACGATTAATCTTTTCCATAATCCTCTCCTTTTCTTTATTTTATTGAAGAAATTCCATTGAAGCAATAAAAAACGAGCTTAGCTCGTTTTAAATCATTATTTCCAATAGCCTAGTTTCTGTCCTAGTTCATAAACACCATAGGCCTGTGCTGTATAGCCTAAGCTATTTAAATGTGTATTATCTTTTTCTACATGTCTTAATTTTTCCGAAATAAGTCCCTGATGAGCACGTTCAATATCTTCTTCATCAAATGGGATGCCATTGATTGCTAGACCACGCTTAATAAGATATTGTCTGCCCTTCAATAAGTGTTCTCCAAAAGCTTCTTCAAGTGCTTCCTCATACCATGTATCCTTTAAACCAATTGCTTCATCCGTATAGCCCCATATCTGATCAGAATCATTTGGATCATCTGTAGAACTAATGATGATATAGCGATCCGTATTGGCATTAGCAATTATTGTCTTATATTGATTAATAAGGGTATCAATATCCTTATCCCAGCCGCCATTATCGCCCATCTCAATAATCAGGATATCATTGGACTGGTCCCCTTTTTTTAGTGAACGATTCATGATCTCCTCGCTCGTTTCACCACCTACACCATAATTGTTTGTTTTCATCCCAGTCAGTTTTGCAAGAACTGATGGATAGCTAACACCATCACCATTGACGCCCTCAGTCATTGAATCACCCCAGGCATTGATTTCTGTTTTCGTATTGATAGCTTTGACTTCTGTGGCAATTGATGTTGAGGCTTTGACAAACTGAGGTACAGAATTGGTAGATGAGAAGGCAAGAAGAGGAATGATGGCTAACTTAACAATTGTTGATGGATTCATGGCATTTTCTCCTATAAGCTGATATGCAAACGAGACACTAATATCAAAAACGAGTATATTCTAAAAGGGGAAAGAAGAAAAATCAAATACTTATTTGTTTAATAAATGATACTTTGTAAGCATGCAAGTAACAGTTTAAAAAGTTTTGTGAACTTTTTGTGAACAAATCTAAAATACGATCTATTTAAGATAGTTTTTGATATATTTCACAAAATATTCACATAAAGAAAAAGTCCTCAAACAGGACTTCTCCTAGATATTCATGGAATGAGGACCCTTATGTAAACTTAGTGGCGTAAAATTCAGACTCTTGCGATAAGTACGAATGAGCGTTTCCATCACACGACGTTTCTCATCCCCGCTCAGCTCAAGTACCCTTAATACCATACCTTCACTTTCAATAAGCGATAAGCCAAAACGTGAAGTTGTTGTGAGGTCATCAAGAATCTGACGAAAAGTTTCTGTTTTTTCAGCATTAAATCTTCATCAATAATAGTGACGGAGTTAAAGTTTGTATAGTCTTCAAAATAGCTGAATGACTTCATGGCATCAAAGCGTGGATTAACTAAAAGAAAATCATTCAACCATAGATATCATTGATAATAACAGTTATCTTTCATCCTTCTTGTCAGACGTTCATTAGCTGAATGCATCACCATACATTTTTTGAATGAGGATATTCATTTATCTCATAATCACTATGTATCTTTTCTTTGGCAAGTGTTGATTTAGTGATGAAATCATCATATGTCAGGATATCCTCTATGCTTGCATCATGACAAAGCAATGTCATCTTATAGCCATTAAACTCTTTTGTGCTAGTGAAACATATACTACAACCTCAGCTGACACCTTGTACCGCACTTATGTTACCATCACTGCTTTTAAAGTATACTGGGATTGACTGCCTGCAAGTTCTCCCGGTGAGCATTCACTCATTTTTTCCCTCGCTGCCTATTGACTTACTGTCTTTTTTACGTATACATTTCTAACTTCGGTTTGACTAGCAACCTTATTCAACATTAAGCCTAATCAAGCTTTTGTGCGTACACACAAGCAATCGCTAGCCTGGCATTAACTGCCTGTAGTCATCCTGACAAAGACTGAATTCTTGCCATGTCTACTCACCATCAAAAAAACAATTCTAGGATCACTTTTTTAATGGGATGTCGGGCTAAAGAAATGAATGATGGCATCAATAGCTTCATCCATGTATTTGGGATTGGAGAAAGGATGATCTGCATTCTCTACTTCCAAAAGCTCAATGACATTGTTTTCTGAAAAAGCACGGGTCACAGCAATTGGAACCATCGTATCCTTTGTGCCATGAATCATCAATATATCATCCGCATACTCTAGATAATCATACTGACTGATATCATGACTCTTTAAATCATCAAAGAATGCCTGATCAAGCTTGATCTTGCGATCATAGCCACGGATTACATCCTTGCCTTTAGCTAACTTTGACCATTCACTTTCGTCGATATCCTGAGTCAAAGAATCATACATCTTGATAGCAGGACATCTTAGAGCTATCTTCTTATAACAGCTTCCTTCTTCATGAAGCATTCTTAAAAGCACATAGGCACCAAAGCTTGACGCATAGTGATAAAGACTAGTAATGCCCATTTCTTCTTCTATGTATGTATTGACAAGTCTAAGATATGTTATGCATTCATCGATAACAAGCTTGTTTCTTGCATCCTGTCCATGGGCAGGCCAGTCAAAGCAAATCACACCATAATGTTTATATTTGCTTGTAATACGCATTGCAAACTTCTCTATTGCCTTATTGTCTTTGTTGCCGCCAAAACCATATGTTGCCACAACAATATCCTTAAGATCATGAAGATCCTTGTGATAATAGATCTTGCAGCGTACACTGAATCCTTCTTTATTAATATCAAAATATTTTTGCATACTCTTACCTTCTTTTTAGCCATCTTAAAACAATTTTCTCTTTGACGCAATGAGGAAGTCTTGAAGCATATAGAAAAAAGATAACCTATCAAATAATGCTCTAAGCACTATTTAACAAGTTATCTATAAGAGAACCTTATGCTTCTACTAAAAGCTTTAGATCATCGTCAACATCACCAATACCAGCAATACCAAACTGTTCAACTAATACATTAGCAACATTTGGAGAAAGGAAGGCTGGTAATGTTGGTCCTAAATGAATATTCTTGACACCAAGGTAAAGCAATGCCAATAAAACAATAACAGCTTTCTGTTCATACCATGCAATATTGAAAGCAATTGGTAAATCATTGATATCATCTAAGTTAAAGATCTCTTTAAGCTTCAAGGCGATTAAAGCTAGTGAATAAGAATCATTACACTGACCTGCATCAAGAACTCTAGGAATACCGTTGATATCACCTAAGTTTAATTTATTATACTTATATTTAGCACATCCTGCTGTTAGGATAACTGTATCATGAGGTAATTTTGAAGCAAATTCCGTATAGTAGTTACGGCTCTTCTGACGGCCATCACAGCCTGCCATAACAACAAACTTTCTAATTGCCCCACTCTTAACAGCTTCAACAACCTGATCAGCCAAGGCAAAGACCTGATTATGGGCGAAACCACCAACAATCTTACCTGTCTCAATTTCTGTAGGAGCTTCACAGCTCTTAGCCTGCTCGATTAAAGCAGAGAAGTCCTTTGTTTCACCATATGGTGCATCAATATGCTTGCAGCCATCTACACCAGCAGCACCTGTAGTCCATAAGCGATCTTTATAGCTTGCACGAGGTGGAACAACACAGTTTGTCGTCATGAGAATTGGTCCATTGAAGCTTTCAAATTCTTCAGTCTGTTTCCACCAGGCATTACCATAGTTACCTGCAAAGTTTTCATATTTCTTAAAGAATGGATAGTAATGTGCTGGAAGCATTTCTGAATGTGTATAAACATCAACACCAGTACCTTGAGTTTGTTCAAGGAGCATTTCTAAGTCCTTTAAGTCATGACCTGAAACAAGGATACCAGGATTCTTTCTTACCCCAATATCAACTTCAGTGATTTCTGGATGACCATAAGCACTTGTATTTGCTTCATCTAATAAAGCCATACCATCAACACCATACTTACCAGTTTCAAGTGTTAAAGCTACTAAATCATCAACAGTTAATGAATCATCTAAAGTCTTTGCAAGAGCTTCCTGAATGAATGCATCAACTTCTTCATTATCCTTTAATAAAGCATTGGCATGCTTGCTGTAGGCAGCCAAGCCCTTAAGGCCATAGGTAATAAGTTCTCTTAAGCTTCTGATATCTTCATTTTCAGTTGCAAGAACTCCAACTTCTTTAGCTCTTGTATCATAATCTGTGATTTCTTCACCAGCAGCCTTGACAAGTGCATCCTTGTCTTCTACTTGTGCATATAAATCTTTCTTGACTTCAAGAGTCTTCTTGATTCTACCTTTGATAACATCATCATCAAAGTTAGCATTTGTGATTGTTGTAAAAAGGTTGGCAGTTACAAGATGGTTGACTTCCTGATCAACACTCTTGCCTTCTTTTCTTAACTGTGTAGTAACAGCAGATAAGCCCTTTGTCACATAAATTAATAAATCCTGCATGATTGCAGTTGTAGCCTTCTTGCCACATACACCCTGAATAGTACAGCCAGTATTACGTGCTGTTTCCTGGCATTGATAACAGAACATTTTGTTTTCCATTGTTTTATAACCTCCGACACGGCTTACTTTATCATTTCCTACTATATTAATATGTTGTAATAACAACAAAATAATGTTTAAATTCTAATAATTTGATATAGTAATCTTATTGGAGATAAGCATTATGGAATGTCCTTATTGTCACCAAGAAACATCTTAATCCCATCAAGTAGAAATTTAATTAGACTTACCTGTCAAACATATATAATCGTACCTCATACCTATCATTGTAGGACATGCAAGATCATCATCAGGAAATACCATGAAGCTGCTGACAAGGTTCATGAAACGCAGGAACGTCTTGATGTGTTTCTGAGACAAACAAATAATCAAAAAAAGATAACTCCAGAACACAAGCTATACACTTGTGTCCTGGAGTTATCTTTTTGTATGCATTATTATTTACACTAAGAAACGTATAGTCATTTTTCTTCAATTCATGTATGTGCATTTATTCGCAATATTGAAATACATTAAGAAATCTTATATTTAACTATCACTTCTAATTTATGCGTGGACTTTGCGTTTACCCCCAAGATATTTAGATCTACTACAAGATCCTTCATAGGCTTCTTTTTAAATTATGTAAGATTTGAAAGTGATCTCATTACCAGGTCAATATCCTGGTTTTCCAATTCCTGAATAATATGTAAATATGTTTTTTGTGTTGTTGTCATACTTGCATGTCCTAAGCGTCTTGCCACACTCGCAATAGATACCCCAGCAAACAACAATATAGACGCATGTGTATGTCTTAATCCATGTACTGATATAATTGGTATATCAAGTTTCTTGCAATAACGTTCTAAAATATCATTGACCGTTGAATTATAGACCTTATCTTTTGTTACAAAGATAGGTTTGTCTACAGGCAAGTCTTTTACAAGCGCTGCAAATTGCATGACAAGCTGCCAATCGATTTGAATTTTTCTCACTGACGAACGATTCTTTGTGGCAGCAAAGCCTCCACCATCTTTGTAATTCCAAGTTTTATTAATTGATACAGTCTGATGTGCAAAATCAAAATCTTTTGGGGTAATTGCTAATGCTTCGGAAAAACGCATTCCTGTTTTCGCAACAAGTAATATAAACCAATCCCAGTTAATTGTTTCCTCTAGTTTTAAGGATTGCAGTAATGTTTGAAGCTGGAATTGGTTGAGATATTTTTGCTTCTTATCAACAGGTGTTTTTCCCTTGATGATAACCTTTCTTGTTGGATCATGTGGAATAAGACCTTCATCAACAGCATCTAAGATTGCTCCTTTTAACTGATGATGAAAGTCCATAACCGTTTGACGTTCATGCTCCTTAGCATATTCATTGATAATATTCTGATAAGCCTTTCTTGTAACATCACACAATCTTAAGTCAGGTGCTAAGTTCTCTAGCCATTTCTCACACATATGATATTTGGAAAGAGTTACATCTCTAATAGCACCTTCCTTATATACAATAACCCAATCATGATAGTAGTCCTTTAATAAATCAGTAGATTTGCTTTCACTAAGCATAGTTTCCTCCTACGCCTATGAAGGACTTGTATTACTTAGGATCAGCTATATCAAAACCACCCTTTAATACAAACTTTGTAAGTAAATCATTAACTTTGTTGTTAACTCTAAATGGTGGTAAACGATGCCCTTCTACTGATGAAAAATAGATTTGTGCTTTTGTCTTATTGACTGAAGCTTTTAATGCATCAAATCGCCCAAATTCATTTAAATTTTTTTCAGTGACATTAGCTTGCATGATTTGTTTAAGTTGATCTTCTGATACACCAAGATACTCAACAATCTTGGCAATCTGTTCATCTTTTTCACTATTCGCATAATCAATGATATAGTCAATAAACTGTTTACCTTCAACAAAATGTGCATCTCCTGATTCAACATCATGTAAGAACATTGTTGCATACTTTTGGTTTTCCTGAGATAAGAAGGCAAATGACTTATGTAATTCAAGTAGTGTTTTTTCTGTTTCCTTTGGATCCACACCAGGTGTAACAAGCTGCTTCTTCCATTTTTCAAAACGTGAATTCATGTAATTATTATCAATAATACCTGTATCGATTTCACTTAAATAAGGGTCAATCGTAAAAGTAGGTTCATCATCTCCATCTTCACCGCCACCTCTTGAGAGTTCCTTATAACGCTGTAAAAGGATAAGGTATTTCTCTTCAGTCGGGAGAAGATGGATGAATACTTCTTCGCTTTGATCTTCAGCATCAATTCGTGTTGAATACTCTGTCTTTTTCCATGTAAAGCCCTGAATTCTTGCTGCCTGCATATAGTTGCAGAACAGTCTAAACTGCTTTGCGAACTTTGCTTTACTTTCATTATCATCAGGCAAACGATCTAATTCAGGAACACCAGCCCCTTCAAAAACACGAATAATATCTTCATAATACATATTCATATGCTTGATATTATCAGGTAAATGATCAGCAAATAATCCTTGTGGCTTATCTCCAGAGAAGAGCTGTACAGCATTTTCAATATTTCTCTTCATTGTATGAGGCATACGATAGTAACGAATAGAGCCAAATGGTTTTTCATCCTTTAAGAACAATCTATTAGTACGTGAGAAAGCCTGTATCAAATTTTCATAAACAAGAATTTTATCAAGATAGAGCGTATTCACCCATTTAGAATCAAATCCCGTTAGCATCTGATTAACTACAATTAATAAATCAAGCTGATTCTCAGGAGAAACACGTTTATACGTATCCTTATGAGCTAATCTTGCAGCTACATCTTTCTTAAATTTAGCATACTCTGGTAGTGTATATGTGAGTTTGTATCTTTCATTATAATCTTCAACAATTTCTTCTAAGCCTTCAATCTTAAAAATAGATTTTGATGCATCTTCATGATCAATACTAGGGTCAAACAAACATGTAACTCTTAGTTCAGGTACTTTTTCCTTAAATAGACGATAATAGGTTACAGCATCAGGAATACTGCTTGTCGCAAAGATCGCATGGAATTTATTACCAAAGCTCAATCTTGCCCAGTTTTCTTTTATATCATCAACAATCACATTTTTATAGGCATCACTTTCCCATATGCCATCATCAACACAATCCTCAATACCTCTAACATACTTACCAGATTGATCACGATAGCCAGCCATAGGGACATCTACACCATTCATATAGTGCATATATTTTTTCTTTTTCTTCTCATCACTCATTGCTTCTGCCTCACTAGAAGCATGTGATTCACTGAGAGCAACTTGTTTTCTTAAATCCTTATCTTTATAAACCATCACCATGGTCGGATTGAATCCGAGCACATTCTTATCTCTAATACCATCAGCTATTGAATATCGATGTAATTCATCACCAAAAATATCTGCCGTTGTCGATAGTGCTTTTTGGTTTTCTTCAAAAACTGGTGTACCTGTAAAGCCAAAGAATAATGCTTTGGGGAACGTTTCTTTGATGGATGAAAGCATTTCTCCAAAGGTTGAACGATGACATTCATCAATAATAAAGACAATACGTTTATTACGAATGCTTTCTAAGTCTTTAGCACGCATTCTACCTACTTCATCATCTTTGATATTACTCATCTTCTGAATAGAAGAGACAATAAGTGTTTCGCCAGCCGTATTGCTTTTAAGTTTTGTAATGAGATCATTTGTAGTATCTGTGCCCTGTACAGTTTGATCTTTATCAGCAAAATTATTGTATTCTGACAAGGACTGTACACCAAGTTCTACTCTATCCATCAGGAATACTACTTTATCTGCATTTCTATTTTCATTTTCCGTTTTTGCAATTAATTGAGCTGCTTTAAAAGAGGTCATGGTCTTCCCCGAACCTGTAGTATGCCAGATATATCCACCTAACTGATCACCGTCATTCCAATCATGCTTAGAAACTTTATTTGAAATTCTACTTGATGCATAATACTGATAGCTTCTCATAACTTTGAGAACACCATCAGCTCGATCAGCAACGGTATAGAATCCAATAAGTTCATGAGCCATAGGAATAGCTAATACCGTTGAAGGAATTCTCTTCCAGTTATTAATAGGATCATTATTAAAATCAGCCCAGTGAAAGTAGAAATCTTTATTGAACATGCCATCAGGACCAGGATTAGCAAAATAAAGTGTTTCCTCAGGTGTTATCGCGAAGAACACCTGTACAAGAGAGAAAATACCTGTATAAACGCCTTCATGTGCATATTCAGCAATCTGATTAGCTGCCCTCATGACATTAACATTAGACTTCTTTAATTCCAAATGAAATACTGGCATACCATTAATAAGTAACATGATATCCCCTCTTCGATCATGACTAATCTTTTTATTTCGAGTGAAGATAGGCTGTTCAACAATCTGATATCTGCTGCTTCCACCAGCTATTTCATTACGATCATATATTTTAAGACTGACTTCAGTTCCAAAGTGATTCTTATCATCAGGATTCTTTCTAATAATGGAAATTGTTTTACCGTTGATCCATCCATTTAATTCTACCGGTGTTCTGAGATTATTTATTTGTTCTAGAATTTGATCCATCTCTTCTTTAACAAGTGGATATTCATCTAGTCTATCTTGATCTTTATTATTCAAATAGAGAATATTAGCCCAGTTATCTATTAAATCCTGTTCTGTAGGATACTTAATAACCTCTTTCTCCCAACCATTATTCTGTAGTTGAGCGATAAAGGCTTCTTCAAAGCTACTCTCTTTATTAAAATAATCCATATAAACACTTCCTTTAATATATATTTTATCTTACGTTGATGAAGGGTGATAAGGTGGTCGAGATTTCGAAAGTAGTCCCCTATTGCTTTTTGCTCATCAGTGTTCGGAAACATAAATTCAAGATTCCCAAGCTTCTTACCGGAGATTTCTACGAAGGTTGAACCGGCTGCAACGCGCTCCGCTTTTGTCTTAATACAGTCACCCATTGAGAATACGAAATACGGATCAATATCATCATGGCAAACTAGAGACTGAAAGCCCTGATTTGTAGCCGCCGAGCGTTGTAAAATAGCCATATTTCCGATTCCAGCACGACTTGTAAAGAGAACGGTTTTATACGCCGGAAGAATCTTTGCAGAGCTGTGATTCAGTCCATCTTTCGTAATCTTACGGACGCTCCCAATAGCGAAAATCTGCTCTCCAATTTCTGCCGGAGCATACCAGTCAATGTCACCATCCCAATAATCTGGATTCGATGTGCTTGGTGTTCCGCCTCCAACTATATCAGCAATGTTCGAGAGCTTACGCTGTTCCCAAAAAATAGAATCATGTACTAATTTATTTTTACTTGGTTTAGAAAACAAATACTGATGAAGGGTGATAAGGTGGTCGAGGTCTTTAAAATAAGCTCCGATTTTTTGTTGCTCTGCTCTCGACGGTATGCATATTTCAGCATTCATTATTGTATCTGGAGTAACTCGTTTTTGACTATTTGAAGAGCCAGACGAGCAATCTTCCAAATATGATGTAAAAGCATTCCCGCTCACCACATAACTAAGGAATCTTAAATCAATACCTTCTGAACATACTGGTATAAATTCCGCTGAACAAACCGCATTTTTCTCAGGGTCTTCAATACACCAAATACGTTGCTTCCTTACATTCAGCTTGTTAATTAGCAGGCATGGTCTGTCAACAACTTTTCTTGCACTATTCATTGTTGATCCCAAAACATAGTCAGGATTCTTATTCAAATCATATGCAGGCATACTATATTCAGCAAAAAGTCTATTAGGCTCATTCTGCGGATTAATGACAGTTGTTAACTGATTGCACTCATCGCCCAGCTTACGCTGTTCCCAAAAATAAAGAAGAAATTTAATACTAATTTCATCAAAACTATCTACACTGAATTTAGGTTATTAACATATGCAATAACTCTCTAGCAAAGAGAAAGCATAAAATGTGGTTACAGTCCGATCTCCAGAAATAACGTTAAATAAACATCTTATCTAAAAAGAATTGTTTAGCTTTCTTTAATCGCTCCACCTCACTCTGATGAAGGGTGATAAGGTTATCAAGATTATCAAAATAAGTACCTAATTTATACATTTCGTTCTTTGATGGCACCATTATTGGCATTTTTTCAAAACTTTCCCTTGTTATATAAAAGATTGTAGAACCTGCTGATTCTAACTTCATATATCTTCTTGCTTCACTTGAATGAAAAAATATATACCAGTAATTTAAAGTTTCTTTTTCTTTAGGAACTAATCCAATAAAAGTCTGATTTGTTATTAAATCCTGCGTAACTATAGCAACAACGCCAAATGTAGCACTTGTAGAAACTATCAAAGAGTCTTTTGGAATTATTTTTAAGTTCATTTGATTAACTGTTTCTTCAGAAACATATTGTTGTAATAAACTATCATTAAGATATTTTCCTTCGATGTCTTCAATTCTTGTCCAAGGTATATTGCCACCAAATTCTTTTGGCTTATCTCGCATTGGGACAATAAACTCATTAAACTCATCTGATAACTTACGCTGTTCCCAATCGTTATTAAATCCTTTGAATCGCCATTTTGGAACTTTCTCCCCATTTTTTGGAAATAAATTATCAAGCATTGACTTTTTTATTATTTTCAAATTATCACACTTACGTTGATGAAGGGTGATAAGATGGTCCAAGTTCTTGAAGTATGCTCCAATTGCCTTTTGCTCAGCAGTATTTTGTGGCATTAAAAATTCAACTTTTCCAATCTCATCCTTGTTAATTTTCTGCGGAATAGCCGTCACTAAAGTTCTGTTTTTTAAATTCCTTTGGAACTCCGACGAGCAAATCGCATTACAGAGGAAATACGAATCGACATTCTTTGGTTTCAACAAAGCTAAACTTACGTAAAAAGCCACTTTTTCCGTAGTTTCAACAACGTTTGGAGTTCCAACATCCCCAATGCGTGTCATCAGGATATCTCCCTTCTCCGGATAGTTCTTATAATCTCTTTCAAAGGCTTCTTGTGAAATATATTTGTTGGACTTAAGAGTTGCAATATTCTCCACAGAAAGAAACATGATGCCAGACTCTTGATAATCCGGAGTTTGATGAACACCATCATATACATTTGTTATATCTGAGAGCTTACGCTGTTCCCAATCATCAGAGAATCCTTTAAACCTAAGTTTAGGTTTATTGCTGTTATTAGTACTCATGTGTATCACCACCAAGTATTCTTATGAACTCATTAATACCTTTCATGTCTTCCTCACTGCCTGTTAAGTCCTGTAACATTGAAATGAGTTCTTTTTCTGTTTTCCTTATATCATTCTCAATATCATTGAGTGTTACTGCATATTTATCAGCTAGTGTATTCATTTCTTTTGTTAGATTTTCAATCATTGTGATTGGTAATGAATTGATATTATCTATGATTGGTGTAATCCATTTAGCTTTTAGAGCAGTAAGTAATTGTGCATCAGTTAATGATTCTATAGCGTTCTTTGTTTCAAGATGAAGTGTGTCTTCATCTTGTTTTATTTCTTTTTTAAGCGCCTTCTCTTGTTTATTGAGTTTACTTGCTTTTTGTAATACTTCAACAAGTGGTTTTGATTCTGGATCAGTATTTATAGATTTGATGACTTTACTTATATTTTTATCTACAAAGGCATCATTTGTTTCATTGAGTGCTTCTGAGATAGTATCTTTGTCATCTTCACTTAATGCGTCAATAAGTTCTTCTAGTTGACTAGGAATAGAAGATAATTCATCTTGTTTATCTTTTAATGATTGTACTTTCTCTTTCAAGTAGAGATTTTGAATTAAATCGAAAGGTAAAACATGTCCTTTCCATCCCTCTTGAATTTCTACTTCCTTGTCTTTCTTTTTCTTAACGACCATGTTTGGATCTACTACTCGAATAGCTCGTTTTCCTTCTGCTTGGATAAGCTCTAAGTCACCTTCTATTTTTTGGTACTGGTTTTCAAAGATTTCATAAGCTTCATAGGCATCAAGCAGTGGAACATTTTCAAACTTTTTGAAGAGATCTTTCGCTAGAAAATCTTCTGTTTTAGAAATCGAAAGTGTTTCAACCTGATTAATTAGTACATCTTCTAATTCATTTTCGAAATCACTAAAAGAATGTTTGAATTGATCAATAAATGCTTGTACATCAGCATTCTCATGAATGATATGTTTTATATCTTTATCTCTTAGATTCTTGTATTTACCTTCTCCTTCAAACAAAGTATTCTTAAGTGTTGGGAAGACATCCCAATACTGTTGGAAATCGCTTAATTCATTTTCTGGAATTCCTCCAAACATTGACGCATAAATATCATATGTTTCTGTCTTTTCTGAAGAATCTACATAACGTGGGATATTAAGGTTATAGTCATTTGATCTTATTTCTTCTCTACTTACATTACGAGAGTATTTATCAACATCTTTTCTACTTACAATAACATCAACGATTCTCTTAATATCTGATGCTCTAAGTTTATTGTTCTTTCCTTCTTTTATAAAGCCTTTTGATGCATCAATGATTAATACGTTTGTATCTTCTCTCTTTTGTTTTAAGACCATAATAATCGTTGGAATACCTGTCCCGTAAAATATGTTTGCAGGTAATCCAATAATGGCATCAATCTTATTCTTTTCAATAAGTCTTTTACGGATTTGTCCTTCTTCGCCACCTCTAAAGAGAACTCCATGAGGAAGTACAATAGTCATTATGCCCCCTGGTTTTACATGAAAGAGGTCATGAAGCAAGAATGCATAGTCTGCTTTAGATTGTGGTGCTAAACCATAATCTGCATATCTAGGATCATTCTCTTTACCTTCAGGATTCCAGCGTTGTGAATAGGGTGGATTAGATACAACAGCATCTAAATACAATGGATCATATGTACCAGCTTTATCTGAATCATCAAAGAATGGCCAGTCATCTTCTAAAGTATCCGCATTTCTCACAATAATATTATCTGGTAAAATACCTCTCATAACTAAATTCATACGTGTTAAGTTGTATGTATTTGACTTTAGTTCCTGAGCATAGTAACGAATACGGTTTGGATCATCCATATATTTAGAAATAGAACGACCGATATTAATTAATAAAGAACCTGATCCTGAAGTTGGGTCATAAATCTTGATTTCACTTTGTCCTTTTAAGTGATTGGCAACAATTTCACTCATCAATAATGAAACTTCATGAGGCGTGTAGAATTCCCCTGCTTTTTTACCTGCATTAGATGCAAAGTTACTTATTAAATATTCATAAATGAATCCCAATGTATCATAGTCTTGTTTATTATTCATTGGGATTTCATTAATTAGTGCTATCAAATCACTTACTGATTTTGTTTGTTCTCTTGTTGTCGTACCTAGTTTTGAAAGACCTGTTTCTAGTGTTTCAAAAATACCATCAAATACCTTTTTATGTGATGGTGAAATAAGTCTTTTAAAAGAAGATAAGGCAATTCGTACATTATCTATCGAAAAATCTGAACCTATTTTAATCCATGTTGAAAAGAGGTTTTCATATGCAATAAAATAACCTAGGCTTTGTTGGACATTTTTAAGTGTTTCTAGATCATCTTCATTTACATAGTTCTTGATATCTTCTGGTTCATAATCATTATTGAGTAACCAATGATATTCTTTCTCTGATAGGAATTTATAGAAGATAAATCCTAAAATATAATCTTTGTATTCATTTGCTTCAATCTTAGAACGCATACGATTTGCGGATTCCCAGATTTTTGCTGCCAATTGTTGTTTATTCAATTTTTTCTCTCCCTTTTATTTTTCTAACATTCATAGTATTGAGTAGTCAGTTTTTTTATCTTGCTCATCACTATGCTATGTCCATTGATGATTTAGTACTCTACAATAAATCACTCGTATTATATATAGAATAACCTTCGTAATAATAACTATAATCAATACCTTTCATATAGACATCACGGTCATTAATCTTATCTGTTAATGCTTGTTTTAAGATGTGTTTGATTTCAATATCCCTAATGGGACTGCGTTCCATAGCTAAAAGATAATCTTCTTTATCTACGCGACTCCAAGCTACAACCTGCCCCAATTCTTTCTTTAAAATCAAATCCAGCCAAATCCTTGTACTTCTGCCATTCAGCTCACGAAATGGGTGAGCAATATTCATTTCAACATATTTTTCGATGATTTCATCATATGTTGATTGAGGCATTTTTTCGATATTTTGTAATGCTGCTTCTAGGTACATGACTGGCGCAAAGCGAAAATGCCCTTTGGCGATATTGACAGTTCTAATCTTTCCTGCAAAATCATAAATTAACCCAAATAAGTATTTATGTATTTCAACAAGTGATTGAAAAGTTCCAGGTTCAAGCGTATCCAAATAGCCACTTTCAAAGAGTTCTATTGCTTTTCTTTTACTAATCTTTTCTTCTGCTATTGCCAGTTCTACAGAATCAGTAATCCCTAATTTATTATTTAATGTCATTGCGTTATTTCCTTCTATAACTTATCGTACTTAGTCGCTACTCCCCTAGCTTTCTCTACTGGATACTTCTCTTCATTCTTCTTCATTTTCATCTTAATGATATCATCTGCTCTTACGCCAATCTTGTCACACATCTGAAAGCAATAAATAAGAACATCAGCTAGTTCTTCCTTAACACCCTGTTCATCTCCATCATATCCCCATTGATAATGTTCTAGCAGTTCAGCAGCTTCTATTGATATCGACATAGCGAGCTTTTCTGGCTGGTGATACTGATCCCAGTCTCTATCATTCACAAACTTATTTACTACTGCTTGTATTTCATCCATTACATTAACCTCCAAAAAACTATATTTAGTATAACATAAGAAAGAGAATGTAGAATCCCTTTCAACATTCTCTTCTTCACACAAATTCTTGTTTATATTCTCATTATTTCACATTATTCTTTCTATCGAATCAATCAAAGAGACAATTTTCTCATGCATATCTAATTTAGGATTGAAAATCAGCATAGGTGATAATTCAGATGAAAAAGTAATTTCAGGGAATGTTCCTGACCTTGTCTCAGCTAAGTGCTGTAATTCAGAAAGGACAAGATTCGATGAAAGATATACAAGCAAAAATCGCGGTAATACAAAATCAGTATTTGGACGCAATGACATGACTTTAGTCGACGCAATATAATTTTCAGTATTTTCAAAATCTACATAAGCATATCGTTTATTAGCAAGTCTTATTTTTGAAAAAGAATATCTCCTTTTTTAAAGTCTTCTTAAACTGTTCTTTTAAGTTCTTATTTAACACGAATTGATTATTAATGATCTTTCCTTCTAGAACATCAGAAGTATCTATAAGTACAACTTCATCATTATTTCTATGGATACATATCAGAGATTGTCTGACACCAATCTCCAACAGTCATTTTTCTCCACTTTTCCATCATTTAATTTCCTATCCTATGTATTTTCCATGTGCCTGTTTCACATTACTTCGTTGATAGGAGATTAAGTCTATTCTTGATTTTTCTCAGATTTTTGCAAATAGAAGAATTCTTTTTGCGTTTCTATTTCAGCTCTTAATTCATCTTCCGTAGGTAGATATAGCTTGTATTTGGAAGCAAATAGTTGCTCATTTCCATGGAGAACTGAGTATTTAGCAATGTCCTCATCCGTATCTGCACAAAGTACAATACCGAGTGTTGGATTGTCATCCGATCTCTTTTTCAGATCATCATACATTCTGATGTACATATCCATTTGCCCGACATCTTGGTGCGTAATCTTTTTTAAAGATAAATTATCATAACAAGTGCAACATATGAAAAGTTCATAGGAATTATCTATGCTACTATGTGAGTGACCAAAAAAACATAGAATGGAGATAAGCCTATGAACTATAACCATATTAACATAAATGA
>Ga0256404_1000940_pt1 | contig 73896 bp, 69 predicted proteins | sample RumenRJG_01DNA_FD_185990 | JGI IMG/M metagenome (GOLD analysis project Ga0256404, IMG submission 185990) | Bovine rumen microbial communities from Lethbridge, Alberta, Canada - RJG_01 | ecosystem: Host-associated > Mammals > Digestive system > Stomach > Rumen | place: Canada: Alberta | collected...
GCCTGCTCGGATGGCCGAATCTGGCACTCAGGATCATATCAAGACTCGTTCTGATCCCGGTCATCGCCGGAATCAGCTATGAACTGCTGAAATGGGCGGGACGCTCGGACGGCAGACTGGTAAGGATCCTCAGCTATCCGGGACTCATGCTGCAGAAGCTCACAACAGCTGAGCCGACGAATGAGCAGCTTGAAGTTGCGATCCTTTCACTCAAGGCTGTCCTGGTGGACAAGGACTTCCCGGTCATCGACGGATTCGTCGACAAGGACGGCAACATGATAGGAGATACATTCTGGAAGCCGGGCTCGGAAGTAATGAGCAAAAAGCTGCCGGAAGAGGATATCGAAGAAGAAGAGGAAAACGGAGAAGAGGGCATCAACAAGGCCATTGAATTCCTCAACGAGCTCGATTCCGAAGGATACACCATAGTGGAGACGGGTGATGAAGAGGGCGTTTCGCTTGCACAGGGAATCGCCGACCACTTCCAGGAGGAGGCAAAGCAGCGCTCCCTGAAGAAGAGATTCACCAACGACATTACGACAATTGAAAATGCCCTTCAGTGGGGACAGGCTGCTCTCAGCATGATAGAGAACGGCAAGAACGAGGCCCGCATCATCCTCTCGTATGCAACCGGTCTGACTCAGGCTGAGATCATTGCGCACAGCAAGGAACTCATGAAAGAGGATGACTTTGAAGAGTATGAGAGAAGGATCCAGGACCGCCTTACAGGCACTCCGCTTCAGTACATCACAGGAGTGCAGGACTTCATGGGCATCCCTATCAGGGTCAACAGGAACGTCCTGATCCCGAGGCTTGACACGGAAGTCGTTGTGGAAGAGGCGCTGAAGATAATAGAGCAGAAGGGCTGGGCACATCCTGACGTGCTCGACATGTGCACGGGCAGCGGAGCCATCGGAGTCAGCATTGCGGTCAGGTCGCCTGAGTCGATCGTGACAATGACAGATATCTCCGAAGAGGCGCTGAAGACGGCGATGAACAATGCCGGGCTCAACGAAGTCAACCGCAAGTGCGTATTCCTCCTCGGAGACATGTTTGACGCACTGCCTCCTGACAGAGAGTATGACATGATCATATGCAATCCGCCGTATATCGAATCCGGTGAGATCGACAGACTCAGCATTGAGGTCAGAGAGAACGAGCCGAGACTTGCTCTCGACGGAGGCAAGGACGGACTCGACTTCTACAGGAAGATTGCCAGGGACGCAGGCGCGCACCTGAGAACAGGCGGCGTACTGGTCATGGAGATAGGGTATGATCAGGCCGGCTCGGTCAAGAGAATACTCGGCAAGGCGAAGACATTCACCGATATACACAAGATCAGGGACCTCGCAGGCCTTGACAGAGCGATCATCGCAGAAAGAATATAGGAATGACTGAAAGAGAAAGAATGGAAGCCGGTCTCATCTACGACTGCGGATCGGATGAAATCATGCCTGAGCAGATGCAGTATCAGGACGCCCTGTGGAGATTCAACCATATGGGACCTTCTGAATTTGAAGAAAGACAGGAGCTGATGAAGGAGATCTTCGCTGAATGTGGTGAGAATACATTCCTTCAGGGACCGGTCAATTCGAACTGGGGCGGCAGACATGTGCACCTCGGATCGAATATATATGCCAACTTCAACCTGACGCTTGTTGACGACGGACACATCTATATAGGAGACTGGACTCAGTTCGGTCCTAACGTCACACTTACGACCGCAGGACATCCTGTTTTGCCTGAACTCCGCACCGGATACGGCACAGTGCTGCAGTTCAACAAGGACATCCATATCGGTGAGAATGCCTGGCTGGGCGCAGGCGTGACAGTGCTCCCGGGCGTTACCATCGGAGAAGGGTCAGTTATCGGGGCAGGCAGCGTGGTGACCAGGGATATCCCTGCCAACGTTGTGGCGGTCGGCAACCCGTGCAGGGTGATGCGCGAGATAGGCGACCGTGACCGCGAATATTTCTATAAAAAAGAAAGGGTCGACTGGGAAGAGATCAGAAAAAGATACAGCAAGTAGCAGAAAGGAGAAAAGCCATGTGCCTTTCAAATGTATACAGAAACAGTGTTGATGACAGCAATCTTCTTGCGAAGAATGTCGCAGACATCAAATTCGCAGATGGAAAGATCGTGTTTACTGATATCATGGGCATCCGCACGACATTCGACGGGACCCTTGAGCAGATCGATCTTACTGAGAACTTTATCATAGTGAAATAGTGTGTCAGAAGGGATCATCCCCGGTGCCACAAGAGGAGGAATGAGATGTATTATAACGTTTTTCAGGATATCAGACTGTCGGGTCTCGGCATGGGCTGCATGAGGCTGCCGGTGATCGACGGTGATGATGCAAAACCGGATGCTGCGGCTGTGCAGGAGATGGTCGATTATGCGATGGCCAACGGCATCAACTACTATGACACGGCGTGGGGATACCATGGAGGCAACAGTGAAACTGTGCTCGGACAGGCTCTGTCGAAGTATGACCACAAGGACTTCTACATCGCATCCAAGTTCCCGGGTTATGACCTCTCGAACTTCGATCATATCGAGGAGATATTCGAGAAACAGCTCGAGAAGTGCAAGGTGGACTATTTTGACTTCTACCTCTTCCACAATGTATGCGAAATGAATATAGACAAGTATCTCGATGATGAGATTGGTCTGGCGGACTATCTCCTCAGGAAGAAGGAAGAGGGAAAAATCAAACACCTCGGATTCTCCTGCCACGGCTCTCTCGAGACGATGCACAGATTCATAAAGAAGTACTGGAGGATCCTTGAGTTCTGCCAGATCCAGCTCAACTATCTCGACTTCGAATTCCAGGATGCCAGGAGCAAGGTCGAGGAACTCAACAACCTCGAAATGCCTATCTGGGTAATGGAAGGACTCAGGGGAGGCAAGCTGGCAAAGTCCTGCCTCGGTGCTGAGAAGATGCTCGCCAAGAGCAACCCTGACTACACACCGGCCAACTGGGCATTCGGATTCCTTGAATCCGTGCCGGGAGTAACGATGATACTCTCAGGAATGTCGAACTTCGAACAGCTGAAGCAGAACATAGAATTTTTCGATGAGAAGAAGCCGCTTAACGATGATGACATCGCGACACTTCTGACTGCAGCTCACTTCGAGACTACAGGCAAGAATGCCGGAACAGTACCTTGCACAGCATGCAGATACTGCACGACTCACTGCCCGCAGGGTCTTGACATCCCGAGGATACTGTCACTCTACAATGAGCACTCGTATTCAGGCGGCGGTTTCATCGCACCTATGGCACTTGCTGCATTTGAGCAGGATAAACTGCCGTCAGCATGCGTCGGATGCGGATCATGCGCAAAGGTCTGCCCGCAGCAGATCGACATCCCGGGCGTCATGAAGAAGTTCACGGAGATGATGGGACAATAAGCACATCAATAAGCATATAACGAAAGAGGTTTTCAGTGTGCGGAGCGAGAATCCCGCAGGAAGTGCTGCCAGTATTAAATGCACTTCCGAGGACTCGAGCGAAGGACACTGAAAACCTCTTTTTTAGTAACCATATGTTATAAAAAACCGCGGATGTGTACCGTAAGTTCTTGAAAATACAAGATGGCAGAGTTACACTTTTAACAAAGGTACCGGAAATGACCATGTCTCCGCATACTCACGCATAAGCGGAGGCGGGGACTTTTCTGTTTTCTTAGGAGAGGGAATAAGAAAGAGGTGTAGCTATGAAAGATCTTAAGCATCTTTTGTACTTCGAAGACCTCCTGCAGACTGCGAACAACGAACTGATCGAACAGGCCAAGGCCGACGGCAGGATCTGTGCAGCTTTCACGTGTGAAAACCTGCCGGAACCGCTGATGAACCTCGGCAATGCGTTCTCAGTTCGTCTTTTTGCGCCTAATTCCGGCTCACTGGACATAGCGACATACTATATGACCAATCTGCTGTGTGAGACGAGCCGTGCGCTGCTGGAGAGAGCTGTCGAGGGAGGCTTTAATTTTGCCGACTGCCTGATAGCCGCTGACGGATGTACAATGATGAACCGTGCAGCTGAGAACATGCATCTGCTGCATACCATGGACGAGGGAAAGAAGAACTTCTTCTACGAGTTCATGGAGATCCCGCTGAAGGCGGATGAGAACGGAGTAGAGCTTCTCGTTCTGCAGTGCAAGAATCACATCCTTAAACCGCTGCATGAGAAGTACGGAATAGATATTTCCGATGAGGCGATTCTCAAGGCTGTCGAAGAGCACAATCACGTGTGCAGACTCATCAGAGAGCTCGGGGAATTCCGTAAGGAGGATGATCCGAGGATCACGGGATATGAGCTTGCTGTTCTGACGCTTGCGACATATGTTGCACCTAAATATCTGGTAATCGATAAACTGGAAGAGACACTCGAAGAAGTAAAACACAGAGAGCCTGACGGGAAGAAGTGGAGAGCACGCGTCATGGTCGTAGGCTCGGAAGTTGACGATGTGGCATTCATCAAGCTCATCGAGGACTGCGGCACTTATGTATGTGCCGACAGATACTGCTTCGGCGGATTCCCGGGAAGGGAACCGATCGTGATCGATCCTGACTCAGACGAAGATGCACTGACGCAGGTCTGCCGCCACTACGTATACTGGGGCAACTGCCCTCGCATGATGAACATGGAAAAGGTATACGGCCGCAAGAAATACGTAGCAGATCTCGCAAAGGAGTACAAAGCAGACGGCATCATCTACGAGCAGGTCAAATTCTGTGACCCATGGGCGTACGAGCGCATGCTCGGCTCGCACATGCTGAGAGAAGACTACGGCTTTCCTGTTCTGTCGGTAGACAGACCTTACAATATTGCCTCCGGCGCAGGGCAGATGCGCACAAGAGTGCAGGCCTTCGTTGAGAGCATCGAGATCAAGAAGCTTCGGGGAGGTGAAAAATAATGGCATTCAAGAAAGTCAAAAAGATAGATAATCCGAAGAGGCGCAAGGGCGAGCAGACTCTCGGCCACCTCTATCCTACCAACGGCAAGAGCAAGGTAATGAGACGCCGTGAGTGGAGAGGCGTTAAGGATACACTGTATGACTACAGCAGATGGCTGTACATCATGTCCATCTTAGCCAGATTCATCTCCAAGCCGAGGAACATCAAAGCGATGTTCCGCTACAGATGGATGGCCAACTACCTCGCTGTACCTCACATGATGGACAAGTTCACGCTCGGACTCCGTGACGAGCCGCTCCGTATTACTCATACAGCGATGAACTTCGTCATCTACGATGTAGCCAAAACGATGGACAACATCTTCAAAGGTGACCGCAGGACCGGCAATGATGAGGAGTTCTCGAAGCACTGCGTACTGACAGACGAGAACGCCATGACCGCGTTCATGATGGGCTTTGACGAGACCAAGGCTATCCTCAGAGAGGTTCCTACGATGTTCGTAGCCAACCTGCTGACACAGAACTCGACAACGCATTACCTCGACGTAGCTCAGGAATTCGGACTGCCGGGCGATGTGTGCCCTATGCCTGAAGCTGAGGCCGGTATCTCGATCGATGATGACTTTGCCGTACTCGGATGCTGCGCTGTACAGGTCAACACCACCTGCGACGGCTCGCTGATGGGCAACGGAGTCATAGCTCACAGACTTGAGAGAGAATACGGCATCCCTACATTCCAGCTGGCAGCGCCGATGCGCCACAGAGAGGATGACGTACAGAAGTATGCAGCAGAGGACATCAAGGCGGCGATAAAATTCGTAGAGGATCACGCAGGCGAGAAATGGAACTGGGACCGCTACTTCGAATGCGCCAAGAGAGTCAACGATGCCACGAGAAAGAGACAGGAGTGGCTGGACATCAACAGCACCTACTATCCTCAGTTCGTAGGCTCGGTATTCTCCCTGTACAATGACACCAACTACATGGGCAACTGCGGCAGATCGCCTCTGTTCCCGCCGATCGACAAGAAGATCACCAAGCTGGTATACCAGGGATACAAGAGAAAGACAATGATGGCGCCTGAATACAGGCACAGATGCATCATCTGGGGCGTTCAGCCGCAGTATAACATCCACATGCTTTACTGGATGATGAACTGCTGGGGCGTAGTTCCTCTGACAGACATGCTGTCGATGGTCAACACCAGAATGATCGCAGACGAGGATACTCCTGAGAACAGAGAGCAGGCATACTACGACATGGCATGGCTCAATGAGAACATGATCATGCGTAACCGTACGCACGGCGGATACAAGGTCCTGGTCGATGAACTGTGGGAGTTCTGCGAGAAGATGAACGCCGACATGGTCATGATGTGGGAGCATATGTCATGCAAAGCCCTCGACGGAATGCACGGAATGTTCGAGGAGCAGGGGCGTGAGAGAGGCATCCATGTAGTGTGGGTATGCCACGATCTCTGCGATCCGCGTGTATACACACGTCAGGCCATCCGCGATGAGTTCAGCCAGTACATGAGAACCGTAATGCGCGAGGAGCCTATCGACCCGACGATCGAGCATATTCCGGATGAGAACATGTGGTAATGCCATTTCCGGAAAAAGTCCCGGCCCGCATGATGCGGAGCCGGGATTTTTTAGTATTGCAGAGGCCGGGAAGGCAGGGACATACCTGCATCTGCACATGTTTCCGTGAATGAGAAATGAATGGACAATGCGCATTCGAAAGGGTAAATTATAGAATATAAAAAACTAAGCACAGAGACCGGGACAGAACAATGAAAAGCGTAGAGATAAGACCTTCAGCGGGCGAATATGAAAAGGGCAGACACTTCATACTGGACAGACTGAAAGAAAGCAGCATCCCGAAGACGATGATCGCGGAGACGATGCTTGTTTATGAAGCGCTCTATCACAATCTTACCGGGCTGACGGACAGCGGGGATACGGTGCTGAAGCTCAATGTTAGCAGCAGCTTCGGAGATGTAAGGATCTCTATAGGATTCGAAGGTCCTATGTTCGACCCTCTCGATGACAGAGGTGATGCGCTTTCACCGGAGAACCGCATCCTAAGTGCGTACGCGGACAAGATAGGGCACAGCTACCATTCCGGGTACAACAGGATAAGTATTTCCGTAAGGCGGAGTTACCGCCAGGTGATGATGAGCTGCTTCATAGCGATCCTGCTTGGCATTGCGGCATATGCTCTGCTGCATCTTGCTGCAGCGGAGAAGTACGATGAGTTCCTGCTGCATGAGATCGTCTTTCCGCTTGAAACGGTTTTCACCAACGCGATCCTTATGATAGGCGCGCCGGTCACGTTCATGTCGCTGATCAAGAACCTTACTGACGTGTATATACTGTCAGAGCGCGACTCCGGGATAAGGCGGATCCAGTACAGCACTCTTTCGACATCAGTTATTGCGGTGCTGCTGGCCATAGTATCGTCAGAGATAATCAAGGCAATCTACACTGTAACAGGAATAGCAGAGGAGCTGACTGTCACGGGAAATGAAGAGGTTTCTTTTTCGGAATTCATTTCATCCCTTGTGCCGCCGAGCATTTTCGAGCCGTTCGTGACTTTCTCGCCGCTGCCGCTTATCATACTGGCAGCGCTGTTCACCTATGCGTTCTGCTCTGTCGGCAAGTTCTTTGACACGCTCAAAACAGCAGTCGATGCAGGCTACGTGCTGTGCTCGAGAGTACTGAGCGTCATAATGTCAACACTGCCGTTCTTCGTCTTTACAGCCATACTGGACTTGCTGCTTACATACGGATTCGATGGACTTATCAACCAGCTCGCGCTGTTCCTGATAGTATTCATCAGTCTGATAATAATGGCAGCCTTCTATGCTGTCAGGCTGAAAGCGGGAGGGGTAAAGGTTATCCCGTTCGTTAAGGACCTGCTCCCGCTCATATATGAGAACTTCAGGATCAACTCCGTTATCGATGCAGTCCCGTTCAATATAAGATACTGTGCGAGAACATATAAAATCGACAGAAAAAGACTCGAAAGCATCCTGCCGGTCCTTGCACAGATAAATCTCGACGGAAACTGCTATATGCTGACTCTCATCACGCTCACCCTTATATTCTGGAGCGGAACGGGAATCTCGATGCTCTGGGTCGCTGCTGTCGGGGCGCTGGTGCTGTTCCTGTCACTGGGTGCGCCTAACCAGCCCGGATCATGCATTATCGGCATGGTGATCATATTCAATTTTTTCCTTGCAACAGAGCTGCTGCCTCTGGCGATACTTGCGGAGGTGTTCTTCGGCGGTCTGCTCAATATTATCAATGTCGTCGGAGACATAGTGACGGTCGCCACAGTCAGGGAGCGCTGAGCGGAAGATAACAGCAATAATACACATGAACAAAAATAGCCCGCGGCTTCTGCCGCGGGCTTACTGTTCTGAGAACAGTTACTTCTTGGTCAGCGATGCTACGAATGCATCGAATGCTGCAATGTCTTCATCGGTCAGAGCAACTGCGTCTGCCTTGAGTCCGTTTTCATCATAAGCATCTGTGCCCATATTGACTTCATACAAAACGCCATCAACCATGACGCTTGCCGTAACTGAGTAATACTTTCCGTTTTCATCCGGTGTTTTGTCAATGAAACCGTCGCTTCCGGCTATAGTGGCTGCCTCTGCCCATTCAGCGTTCTGCCTGAACATTTCTTCCACTGACTTAGGGGCATCATCACCTTCCCCTGACCATTTTTCGAAATCCTCTTCAGTAGTTCTGTTGAAGTTCAGAGTTACTTCATCCTTCTCGAACGATACAAATCCGTCACTTACATTTGTAAGCTCGAAGCCTTCAGGTGCTGTGAACGAAAGAGCTCCGACGGAATCGGCGTTAAGGCTCTGCTTCTTCAGGGATTCTCCGTCTCCCGGCTTTACACTTGCCAGAACACCGTCAAGAAGAGCTTCTTCATCACTTGTCAGAGCAACGGCATCATCCTTAAGCTCGCCTTTATCATCATAGTTATCATAATTACTGAGGCCGATACTGTAGATGGTGTCCTCAAGCATCCAGGCTGCGCTCTTATATGCGTAACCGCCGGACACTTTACGGCTGACAAGAAAACCGTCTGTATCGCAGACTTTGATGTCTTTCTGCTCCAGATCATATTTCTTGATGTCCTCATCTGATGCCTTGTAGTTCTTGTCAAAATATTCCTGAACTGTCAGGCTGCTGTCCTCATCCTCAAAGCCGCTGATATCATCCTGATCCATGGCACTGACGTGCAGGGTCACCGGTGAATCTTTCGTTTTATACGAAACGAAATTCTCTCCGACGCCCTCGACTGCCCAGCCGTCAGGCACTGCGAATACGATACCTCTCAGTCCGGAATTAGGCTCAGCTGCTTCTGCTGCAGGTTCTGATGAGCCGCCTCCTCCGCATGCTGTCAGGCTTACTATCATTGCAAGCGACATAAATACTGCCAGTAAAGATTTCTTCATAGTTGCCTCCTTACAAAATCTTACATGACCCCCTTATTAACTATCTAATTCCATGCCCAGCTTTATCTGACAGCACACATTGAAAAATATGCGCAGCAGAAGCTAATCAGCTTTCGCGTTATTGGTGAGCGAAAGAGCCTGCTCTATAAGGTCATTGCTCTCGCCGAGCTTATCTACAGCCTGATGGATCAGATCCTCGGCAACATCGTCAAAGCAGTGCGCAAGATCATGCAGTTCTTCTGCGTGATGACGGTTGTGACTGAGCATAAATGTGAGCAGAGCAAGAGCCTCCTCCGGTGAGGATGCTGCTGCGTGTGAGTGAGTCGTTCCGTCTGCATGAGTATGCTCATGGACGTGTCCGCCGTGCTCGTGTGAGTGTGTCAGTGATGTGTTTTCCGGATGATTGTGATCGTGCATTTTGCCCTCCTGTTTCTGTACAGAATACATAAGTGTCCGGCTTCCGGATACAGCGACATTCCGTTGTGGTTATTGTACAGATGGTCACTATAAATTGTGCTTTTTATCAATTTTCCATCCCCATATGGGGGATTCTGAACAAGTGGAAAATCATGTTTCAAATAAATACATGAAAAGGCATGAAATCCGCTCTTTTCATGAGTATATCCCATTGACACAATTATCACAAGAGCCTTAAAATTATACCAATAGTATAAGGTGAGGAAGCATGTGACCACTTGTTAAATAAAAGATGAAAACATGCTCAATCAACCTGATTTTCAACTCAGAGAGGGAGAGGAAAGGTGACACACAATGCGTGACTTAAAGCATCTGATCTACTTTGAGGACCTTCTGCAGGAGGCCAACAATGACCTCGTGCGCAAGGGCAAGGAAGACGGCAATCTGTGCCTCGGCTACACCTGCTACTTCATGCCTGAGGTTCTCCTCGATCTGCCTGGCTGCTTTTCGGTAAGACTGAGAGCACCTAAGTGCACATCTCCGGATATGGCTACTTACTATATGTCCGGAAGAACATGCCACTACGGCAGATCGCTTCTCGAGAGAGCTCTTGAGGGCGGATACAATTTCATTGACGCCCAGCTCGCTACAGAGACCTGCACAGTTACATGCAGGTTCCAGGAGCATCTCGATTACATGGACGGCGTTATCAATAATGCTACGTTCAAGACATCTTTCACAGACGTTCCGTTCAAGAAGAACGAGAACAGCATCGATCATTACAGGAAACAGCTCAAGATCAAAGTTCTTGACTTCCTGAAAGATGAGTACGGTGTAGACACATCCGACGAGGCTATCCTCAAGGCTATCGAGATCAACAACGAAGTTAACGACATCATCACTGAAATCGGCAACTTCCGCAAACTTGACAGACCGACTATCACAGGATACGAATTCAGTGTAATCACACTGGTATCAATGGTCTGCCCTAAGTATCTGATCGTGGACAAGCTGAGAGAGACACTTGAAGAACTCAAGACCAGAGAGCCTGATGACAAGCCTAACTACAAGATCAAGGTCCTGCTCGCAGGTTCTGAGAACGACGATCCGGACTTCATCAAGCTGATCGAGGGATGCGGAGCACTCGTAGTTGCTGACAGATACTGCTACGGCTCACTCGAGGCAAGAAATCACATCAACATTGAGCCTGGTGATGATCCTCTGACTGCTGTTGCCAAGCACTATCTGCTGACAAGCCAGTGCGCAAGATTCATGGAGCAGAAGGAAATGAGACACCGCAAGAAGGTTCTCGCTGACTATGCGACAGAATACAAGGCAGACGGCATCATCGTAGCATCCAACAAGTTCTGCGAATACTGGAGCTATGAGAGAATGATCGATACTATCGTTCTTCCTAGAGATTACGGATTCCCTGTATGCTCAATCGAGAAGGAGTACATCAACACTGCTTCAGGACAGCTCAGAACAAGATTCCAGGCGTTCGTTGAGAGCGTAGAACTCAAGAAGATACAGGAGGGCAAGTAGACATGAAAAAACCTGATCTGAAGAAACTCAAAGAAGTCAACTTCAAGAAGGCTGCTAAGGATTTTGTCTACGGCAAGCCTCACGGAGAGAGAAGACTCGGAGACCTGTATATTCCTAAGACAGGTCTGTATAAACACAGAGAATGGCGTGGTATCAAGGATACCATGTACTACTTCAACAATATATGGCTGTACAACTACGGCATGATCGTCCGTGACCTGATGGTATACGGCGGCGGACCTAAGGGAGCTGTTCAGTTCCTCAAGGGAACATGGAGATACAGATGGATGGGTCAGACATATCTGACAGTACTCCACTGGTTCGACAGATGTCTTGAGGGTATGAGAGGCGAAACACTCGCAGCTTCCGCATGGCACTTCAGAGGAATCGTAAGTGCCTGCCTTTATCAGATAACAGGCTTCTTCAACAGAGACGCAAACATCGGCGGAGACCTTGCTCTCAGAGCAAAGACTCTCGGTACCGACGAGACAGTCTGGGGAGGAATCATCTATCCGTACATGGATCAGGGCGCAATGTACCTGCCTACACAGATGATCCCTTACTTCGTAACATGCCACTGCAACAACCATACAGTACTGAACTACATTGACGCAGCTCAGGCTTACGGACTCCCTGGAGACCCATGTCCGATGTGCCAGGCAGAGGCCGGCATCTTCATCGAGGATGACGTTCCGGATTCATACGTAGCTGTAGTTACAACTAACGAAGCATGCGACGGATCTGTAGGAACATCAGTTATTCAGGACTGGATGATGAACAAGCCGCTCTTCGCTATGCCTCAGGTAATGCAGTTCGACGACGATACAGTACTTGAGAACTGCGCTAAGGAAATCGAGATGGCATGGAGATTCACCGAGGAGCAGCTCGGAGTCGAGTTCCACTGGGATGAGCTGGTCAAGCACATCAAGCTGCAGAATCAGCAGAACCAGTTCGAGAGAGAGAAATGGGATGTAGCTGCAAATACACACAGCTATCCGATCAACGGAGTTGCCCAGGCTCTTTACAGAATCTTCTACTCACAGTACGGTGAGAGACCTTTCTGGCACGATGTTGACAAGAAAGTCAGAAAGATCATGGAGAAGTGCGTAAACGAAGACATCAACACATTCCCTATGACAAGACACAGAGTCATCGCATGGTCATGCGCTCCTCTGTATTACTCAGCATGGTGCACATGGGCATATAACTGCTGGGGTCTCAACACAATCATCAACATGGACTCTCTGATGTTCGACCTGGATATCAGAACAGACACTTATGAGAACTGCCTGCTCGACATTGCAAAATATCATGAGTGGGCTCCGATGAGAAGAATGGCTGTAGGTGGACTGCAGCACATCTTCGAACTGTGGGAGAACATGGAAAAGTTCAACTGCGACATGGTCATGATGTATGACCAGCTGCAGTGCAAGGGAATGCAGGGCGTTGTAGGACTCTTCGAGGATGAGTTCAGAGCACGCAACATCCACGCTATCTGGATGCCGCACGCACTGCCTGACAAGAGAACTGTTCCTAGATCACAGATCAGACAGATCATCAATGACTACATGTTCACAGTAATGGGCGAGGAACCTCTCGATCCGTCACTGCTTGATTTTGACGACAGCGACAGCTGGTAGAAAGGAGCCGCCATGTTTTTTGGTAAGAAGAAAAAGAAAAAGTCCCTCATCGGGAGGATCATCCGCGCTTTCCTTGGCATATATGCAGGCCTGTTTTGCGTATTCTTCTTCGATCTCGACGGCAAACTGCTCTATTACGTTGTTGAGCCGTTCATGAAGAACCACTTCGACAACATGGAGAGAAGAGATCCGCATACAGTACCGTATGATCTGATCGATACTGAATACATGCAGAAAAAGTAAATCAACATAGAAAGAAGTTATTGCAATTATGAAGAAAAAGTTTAAGGCCGAATCCCAGCGTCTGCTGGACATGATGATCAACTCGATCTACACGCACAAGGAGATCTTCCTGCGTGAGATCATCTCCAATGCTTCAGATGCCATCGACAAGATGTGCTATATCGCTCTTACTGATAAGTCAGTCGGAATGAACCGCAGCGATTTTGAGATCATCCTGACACTCGACAAGGAGAACCGTACACTTACGGTCAGCGACAACGGGATCGGCATGAACGAGGAAGACCTCGAGAAGAATCTCGGAACCATCGCTTTCTCAGGCAGCAAGAAATTTGCTGAAGAAGTTGAGAAGGCAGATAAGGAAAAGTCAGGTGCGGCAAGCCTTGCCGACCAGGTGGACATCATAGGACAGTTCGGCGTAGGTTTCTACTCTGCGTTCATGGTAGCCGACACAGTCGAAGTCGTTACTAAGAAGTACGGTGAAGACAAGGCTTACAGATGGGTGTCCGAAGGTGCCGGCGGATATACGATCGAAGAGGCTGAGAGAGACGGACATGGAACTGACGTCATCATGCACATCAGAGAGGACGGCGAAGACAAGGACGAGTACAGCCAGTACATGAGGGAGTACCCTATATACAAACTCGTGAAGAAGTACTCCGACTACATCCGCTTCCCGATCAAGATGCTGATGCCTCATCCTCAGATCAAGGAAGGCTCCGATCCTGAGAATCCTGAATTTGAAGAGGTCTTCGAATATGAAGTGTTCAACTCGATGGTGCCTCTGTGGCAGAGAAAGCGCGCAGACGTTACAAAGGAAGAGTATGAGGCTTTCTACAAGTCCACATTCCAGGATGACACACCGCCGCTGGAAACCATCACGGTCTCTGTCGAGGGAATGGTCAGCTATGATGCTCTGATGTTCATTCCTGAGCTGGTGCCTAACAAGTACTACACGGATGAGTTCACCGGAGGCCTGCAGCTGTACAGCTCGGGCGTCCTGATCATGGACAAGTGCAAGGATCTGCTCCCTGAGTACTTCAATTTCGTAAGAGGTGTCGTTGACTCGCCGGATCTCTCCCTCAATATCTCGAGAGAGATGCTCCAGCATGACAGACAGCTCAGGCTGATATCCAGAAATCTCGAGAAAAAGATCCGCAGCAAGCTCGAAGAGCTTCGCGACAAGGACCGCGAGAAATATGAAAAGTTCTACAAGAGCTTTGGCAGACAGCTCAAGCTCTGCGCACTCGACGATTACGGCAAGTACAAGGATGAGCTCCAGGATTTCCTGATGTTCTACTCCTCAACTGAGAAGAAACCGGTCACACTGGCTGAGTACGTTGAGAGAATGAAAGAGGATCAGGAATACATCTACTACGCTGCAGGCGACAGCTTCGACGCAGTGGACAAGATGCCTCAGACTGAGATCCTCAAGGACAAGGGCATCGAGATCCTGTATTTCACAGACAGTACGGACGAATTCATCCCTGACATGCTCAGGCAGTACAAGGAGAAGAAGTTCATGTCCGTCATAGACGGAGACTTCGATCTCGGCGACGGCAAGACTGACGAGCAGATGACTGAGACATTCAAGGATACCTTTGATTTTGTCAAGGAGACACTCGGAGACAAGGTCGACGTCGTCAAGGCAACGACCAAGCTGAAGAGCCATCCGGTAGTCATCTCAAGCGGTGAGGGAATCACCTTCGAAATGGAGAAGTACTTCACTGCAGTCAATCCGGAACTCGGAATGAAGGCCAAGAGAATTCTCGAACTCAACGTTGATCACAAGGCGTTCCTTGCTCTTGACAGAGCAAGGCTCGACGACCCGGAAAGGGCTAAGAAGATGTGTGAAGTCCTGTTCAATCAGGCACTTCTGATAGCAGGCCTCCCAATCGACGACCCTTCGGGCTACACAGATGTAGTCTGCTCATTCTTCTAGCTTCCGGCAGCCCGGGACAGCGTCCCGCAGATGCAGGTTGGCGTAAGCAAGGCAAAATCGCTTCAAAAACGTGAACAGAAAAGCAGCGACGTCACGTAAATCAAGCAATTTTGCTTCAAAAACGTGAAGAGAGAAGCTGCGATGTCACGTAAATCAAGCAGTTTTGCTTCAAAAACGTGAATATGGCAACAGCGACATCACGTAAATCAGGCAATTTTGCCTCAAAAACGTGAACACAGGAGAATCGAGTTGACGTAAAATAGGCAGAATCGTCTCAAAAACGTGAACTGAGAAAGTACGATGTCACGTAAATCAGGCGATTTTGCCACAAAAACGTGAAATAAGGAATCACTAATGGAAAACAATAATCACGATACTAAAATTCTGACTGTTGCAGGGAAGGGCGGTGTCGGAAAGACATCGATCTCTTCCGCAATGGTAAGGATCCTGACTGAGGAATATCCTGATGCAAGGATCCTGGCTATCGACGCAGACCCTGCAATCGGACTCACGACCGCTCTCGGAGTTGAGCCGACTGACACGCTGGACGGCATCCGCAAGAAGATCGTCAACAGCGTAGAGGACGGACATCCGAAGGAAGCGATAGAGATGCTCAACGAAGCCAGATACAGAATCTTCGACACAATGGTAGAGGAGAGCAAGTTCAGCTTCCTCGCCATCGGAAGACCTGAGGCTGCAGGCTGCTACTGCAAGGTCAACGCATATCTTAAGGAAGTCATCAGCCTTCTGGCCAATGACTTCGATTACGTAGTCATTGACGGCGAAGCGGGGATCGAGCAGATCAACCGCCGTGTAATGGAAAAGGTCACACACCTCTTCCTGATTACCGATCCGAGCCGCAAGGGCTGCAAGGTAGTGGATACCATCAAGCAGGTTGCCGATGAACTCGTAATGTATGACAAGTGCGGAGTCATTGTCAACAGAGTCAAAGAGGAATCCATACCATACGTAAAAGTCGAATCGGCTGAGATACTGACTTACATCCCTGAAGATAAGACACATGCCGAGAACGACATAATGGGAGTCAGCGTATTCGACCTGCCGGAGGATTCACCGGTAATGAAGGGAACACGCGAAGCACTCCGCAAGATGGATCTTATATAACTGTAAATATAAGTAAGTAGAGAGGGAGGTTATTACATTGAAAGACTTGAAGCATTTGATCTACTTCGAGAACCTTCTTGACAACGCAGACAACGAGCTGGTTGAACAGGCGAAAAAGGATGGCAAGCTCATCATGGGCTATACATGCTATCACATTCCGGAAGTTCTCCTGAACGTTGACAACTGCGTATCAGTAAGACTCCGTGCTCCGAGAACGGGTTCGGTCGACATTTCAACTTATTACATGTCGAACTACGTATGCGAGTACGCAAGAGCACTTCTGGAGAGGGCTATTGAAGGAGGATTCCAGTTCCTGGACGGACTTGCAGGAGTCGATGCATGCTCAATGATGAACAGATTCTATGAGCATTTCAGCATTCTTAAATGCAACACCAAGGAAAACTTCTTCGTTACACACCTTGATGTACCGTACAAGACAGAGGAGTTCTCATACAACCACATGCAGAGACAGCTGGAAGTAAGACTTCTTGAAGTAATGCATGACAAACTGGGCGTAGACGTATCCGATGCTGCTATCCGCAAGGCTGTTGCTGAGCACAATGAAGTCTGCAAGGTAATGCAGGAGATCAGCGAGATGCGTAAGGCTGACAACCCGGTCATCACAGGATATGAATTCCATGTCCTCAACCTGGTCACATACACTTGCCCGAAGTACCTCATCCTGCCTTATCTCAAGGAGACTCTTGAGGAACTCAAGAAGAGAAAACCGGATGAAAAGCTGCCGAGAGCAAGAGTCGGCATCGTAGGTTCCGAGATCGACGATCCTGAGTTCACCAAGATGATCGAGGATGCAGGCGCAAGAGTAGTATTCGACAGACACTGCTTCGGATCGATCCCTGGCAGAGAAGTCATCGAGCTTTCCGACAAGGAAGATGCTCTTCCGCAGATCGTACGCCACTACATGAACACTTCAGAGTGCGCACGCTACATCGCAGACAACAAGGTACAGCAGAGAAGAGACACAGCAGACAGACTTGCTAAGGAATTCAATGCTGACGGTATCATCTACGAACAGATGAAGTACTGCGACTTCTGGGGATTTGAAAGAGCTCTCGTCAGCCATATCATGGCAGAGGAGTACGGATGGCCGATCCTTTCGATCGACAGACTGTACAACGCAAAGGGCTCCGGTCAGCTCAGAACAAGATTCCAGGCGTTCGTAGAATCGCTTGAGATCAAGAAGATCCAGAAGGGGAAAGGAGGCAAGAAGTAATGGTAATAAGCACAGAACTGCTCGGCATCAAGAACTCTCTTGCCGAAAGAAGAGAACTTAAAGCAAAGAAAGCAGCCGCTAACGGCAAGGCAAAATATCCGAATCCTGCATTCTGGCGCGCCAAGGACAACATGGACTTCAAGGCACAGGGCCAGAACCTCATGGAAGTCGGAAAGATCTGCGTTGACATGTTCAAGGAAGCAGATATCAAGGCTTTCTGCATGAAGCAGGTCGAGAGATGCAAGAACGATGCTGCCAGAGTAGCCCTCGAAGTAAAGCAGGGCCTCGAGATGAGCAATGAGGAACGCAAGGAAGTATTCCTCTACGGAGAGAGAACTCTCGGTAAGCTCTACCGCAAGGGTGACATGGTTCCTGTAAGAAGAGAGTGGAGAGGCGCTGCAGATACTGCATACGACTTCTACAGATGGGGAAAGATGTGGCTCATGCTGCTGACAACCTTCTCAAGAGACCTCGTACCGGCGCTCAACTCAACATTCTACTACAGATGGATGATCTCATACTTCTGCTGCGTAGGCTTTATGGACAAGAACACATCAGGCCAGAAGGGCAGCGCACTGAAGATGTCACACCTGATGACATACGATATCTTCCGTTATGTAGCTGAGAACCTGGTATTCCTCGCTAAGTGCGATAAGAAGAACGGTAACTCACATCAGCTGAACAAGAAGGTCGTACTCTTCGACGAGATGACAATGGGACAGATCATGGCAGGATTCCCTGACCTCCTCGGTATCCCTTACCAGCTCATGCCGGTATTCCTCGTATCCGAGATCGACCAGCTGACATGCGTACCTTACATCGATGCAGTAGAGAGCTTCGGTCTCCCTGCTGATACATGCCCGGTACCTTCATCCGAGTGCGGAGCTCTCGTAATCGACGCTCTGCCGCACATGGGATCCTGCTTCATCTCAAGCTCGATGCCTTGCGACGGATCAACAATGGCTTCTTCATACATGTCAAGAAGATTCCCGGATCTGCCGGTATTCCACCTGACATTCCCTGTAAGATACGAGGATGAAGAGACCACACGTTACGCAGTAGACGACATCAAGGCCTGCATCAAGTTCGTTGAGGACGTTACAGGCGCTAAGTGGAGCTGGGATGCTTACTTCAAGCAGATGAAGCGCTTCAATGAGGAGACTGCTTACGAGCTGCAGAAGTGGGAAGTAAACAAGACCGACTATCCGCAGATCATCGGACCATCATACGAGCTGTTCCGTAAGTGGAACTACGAGATGGACGGCGGTGCTGACCCTCGTGTAATCAAGACCTTCGAGAAAGTCAACGACATCATGATGAAGGCTTATGAGAAGCGCGAACAGGCATGGCGCAATAAGATGAGATACAGAGGAATCGTATGGTCATGCCCTGCTCACTACTATGCTAACTTCAGTAACTGGCTTGCTAACTGCTGGGGTATCGACATCCTGGTAGAGATGGAATCCCTGAACTTCACCAAGGTTCTCGAGACAGAGGACAAGGAAGAAGCTCTTATGGACCTCGCAAGACTGTACGAGCGTATGGTAATGAGAAGACACACCAACGGCGGATACCAGAACGTAGTCGACGAGATGTGGAGACAGGTCGAAGACTGGAGAGCTGAGATCATCATCATGTACCAGAACGTAGCATGCAAGAACATGGCTACACTCCAGGGTGTACTCGACGATACATGCAGAGACAGAAACGCTCACATGATCTGGATCGAGCACGACCTGATGGATCCGAGAACAGTATCCAGAAAGACCATGAGAGACAAGGTCAACGAGTACATGAGAACAGTTATGCATGCAGAGCCTGTTGACCCGACACTCCTCGATTTCGACGATGAACTCGGTATGTAAGGTTTCCTTCGGAGCATACGGCGTTGCCGTATTGTCGGAAACCTTCTAATTCGCTCGACAAGCTCGCGAATTAACTGGATATTTTGTTCTAACTTGGTCTAAAATTACCACTTGTTAAAAAATAGTTTACTTTGTCCGGATTAGTTAATATAATGTGGGCAACATAGTACTTTTGTTTAAAAGAAGGAGAGAAGATATTATGAAATATTATGGCGGCTGTGATGTAGGTTCAACTTATACTAAGGCAGTTATCCTCGACGAGGATGGCAAGATGGTAGCTGATACCACTATCAAGAGCAAGATCAATTCCGAAGCATCAGCTAAGCTGGCTATGGACGAGGTACTCGGCAAGGTTGGCCTGAAGTCCTCCAAGGAGCTTGCTTACCTCATCGGAACAGGTTACGGACGTAACAAGGTTCCATTCGCTGACGAGAACATCTCCGAGATTTCCTGCCACGCTATGGGCGTTCACGTAACAGACCCATCCGTAAAGGCTATCATCGATATCGGCGGACAGGACGTTAAGGGTATCGCAGTTGATACAGACGGCACAGTCAAGAACTTCGCTATGAACGATAAGTGCGCTGCAGGAACAGGCAGATTCTACGAAGCAATGGCTAGATCCTTCGAGATGACTCTTCCTGAGTTCTCCAAGCTCTCACTGACAGCTAAGAACGTAATTCCTATCACAGCACAGTGCACAGTATTCGCTGAGTCCGAAGTAATCACACTCGTTGGTGAGAACAAGCCGATGGATGAGATCGCTGCAGGAATCCAGATGGCTGTAGCTAAGAGATGCTTCGTAATGGCTAAGAAGGCAGGCGCTACAGACTCCATCACACTGACAGGCGGATGCGCTAAGAACGATGGACTTAAGGACGCTATCGAGCACGTACTCAAGCTCAAGGTCATCAACCTCAAGACTGACCCGCAGCTCATGGGAGCTCTCGGCGCTGCTGAATTCGCTCGTCAGAAGGGACAGGCAAAGTAAGTCGAAAGGAGCTGACTTATGTTTAAGAAGAAGAAAAATCCTGTACTCGGACTCCTGGGTCTGATCCTCAAGATCATTTTCTTTGCTACAGGAGCACTCTTTGTGGTCTATTTCCTCAATCTCGACCAGAAGCTCCTCGCATGGGCTTATGCAAGAGTAAATGAGATATTCGACCGCAAGCCGGCAGACATCAAGTTCTAGGCGAACAGCAGACCGGCAGCCTGCATGAGGCGGGCATACAAGTTCAGATGAACATAACTTACAGGCGCAGGGCATCAAAGCGGTGCCTTGCGCCGCAGTTTTTTACACAAAAGGGTATTCTGGGGATCATACGATCAGAAACGACAATAAAATGCTGAAAACAGCACTTTAATATAGATAAGGATGAAGAGGGAAAATTATGGAACTGTATAATTCGATAATCGAAAAGGTAAACGGACATCTCGGAAGTACCGTCCCTAAGAAGTATGCATACAACCCTGACAAGACATGGGAGGATGTCGGCGGCAACCAGCTCATCATGATGAAGGAATCCGCATATGAGCTCGGCGGAGACAACAAGCCGGCAGTCAACTATGCGTGCATTACCTCTGATGACTACGTCACAGAGGATGAGATATGGGTTTACGGAAAAGACCTCAATGAGATCAACGGAAGTGTTTCTTTTGCCAGAATAGTACTTGTCAAGGTCGATTCGCTCAAGGGCGAGGGAGAAGAGGACACAGAGCCGCTGTTCAGAGCCATCCAGGATATCGACTTCGTCAAGTATCACGTATATCCTAAGGGATATATGATCAGATCGTCTTCTGACAGCTTCCGTGAACAGGTAAGAGTATCCAAGGACGCTGTAAGGAAGGGTATCTCCTTCGAGCAGGTCGGAAACTCATATATCAAAGAGTATAAAAAGAACCCTAACGTTCTTGCCGTCAGAGTCATCTTCGCTACTGTAGATGATGCAGATTACGCTGAGATGAAAAAGGATGCCAAGAAGGTAAGGGATATAACCAAAACTCTTTCCAAGATCCTCGAAGGAATGGCTACAGACTGCCACAGCTGCAGCCTCAAGGAGATCTGCGATGAGGTAGAGGGACTCAAGGAACTCCACTTCGGAAAAGAGAAGAAGGAATTCAAAGGCTGATCCTGAGATAGCGAAGATGGCCAACAGGGTCGTAAAGCTCAGAAACGGCAAAAGTTTTTGCCCAAAACGCTTGCAATCACAAGGATGCGGTGATATACTCATCAAGCTGTCGTGATCGCAGGTGACGGATTTCTGCACCTGACGGCGTGAAAAGCAGCGGCGGCATGGAACGTTTCATAAATAATTTACAGAAAGAGGTACCAACATGAAGGAAGGAATCCATCCTGGTTATAAGGAATGTAAAGTAACTTGCGCATGTGGGAATACATTCATGACTCTCTCCAACAAGGACGAGATGAGAGTAGACATCTGCTCAGAATGCCACCCATTCTTCACAGGCCAGCAGAAGTTTGCTAACAGAGGCGGCCGTGTTGAGAAGTTCAAGAACAAGTACAACCTGTAATCATACGGAACACAAGAGACCGGAGTGTGATGCTCCGGTTTTTTCATGAGATGAGGATTGGGTGAAATAGGCTGAAATACCAGTCCTTTTCTGATATAATAAAGCGGTTTATGAACAAAAGACTGTAAGCCGCAGGAATCAGAGTAAAACTGAGGCATGAGATGAGAGACAGAAACGGAAACAGAATGCTTGAAGAGCGATAGCGAATATGTCTGACCGGAAAGCTGCGTATGATGCGCAGCCGATTGTATTTACAGGAAGAAGCAATGTAATAAGAAAGGCAGAAAGACATGTTTGATAAACTCGATTTTATAACAGAAAAATATCAGGAGCTTAGCGAGAAGGTCGCAGACCCTGCGATCATCTCCGATCAGAAGACCTGGCAGAAATACATGAAGGAAATGGCTGAGATCGAGCCGATCGTAAAGTCATACGAGTCCTACAGAAAGATGCAGAGCGACCTTGCCGACGCACGCGAGATCATCGACATGGAAGACGATGAGGAGATGAGAGAGCTTGCCAAGGAAGAGGCGAAGGAACTCGAGGATCAGATGGAGAAGGCTCAGGAAGAGCTGAAGATCCTGCTCCTGCCTAAGGACCCTAACGATGACAAGAACGTAATCCTTGAGATCAGAGCCGGCACGGGCGGCGAAGAGGCAGCCCTGTTCGGAAACGACCTTCTGAGAATGTATCTGAGATACGCAGAGCGCCGCAGATGGAAGTCCGAGATCATCGAGATCAACGACACCGGTATCGGCGGCATCAAGGAAGCGGTCGTGATGATCAAGGGTAAGGGCGCATACTCAAGACTCAAGTTCGAGTCGGGCGTACACAGAGTACAGAGAGTCCCTGAGACAGAGTCGTCCGGAAGGATACACACTTCGGCTGCCACAGTAGCCGTACTGCCTGAAGTAGATGACGTTGAGGTCGAGATCAACCCTAACGATGTCAAGGTAGATGTATACAGAGCATCCGGAAACGGCGGCCAGTGCGTAAACACCACGGACTCCGCTGTAAGAATGACGCACCTTCCTACAGGTATCGTAGTAACCTGCCAGGATGAGAAGTCGCAGATCCAGAACAGAGAGAAGGCCATGAGAGTTCTCAAGGCAAGACTCTATGACAAGATGCTCCAGGAGCAGAACGACAAGATCTCTGCAGAGAGAAAGAGCCAGGTCGGATCGGGCGACAGATCAGAGAGAATCAGAACATACAACTTCCCGCAGGGAAGGATCACCGACCACAGGATCAACCTTACAATGTACAAGCTCGAGCAGTTCCTCGACGGAGACATTGATGAGGCGATCGACGGACTCATCGCAGCTGACCAGGCTGAAAAGATGAGAGATTTCGGCTAATAAGCTGTAATAATATTCGGAAACATATAAACATATTGCAAAATGACCACTGAAAGACTGACGACAGAGCTGGGAGATATACTGAGAGCAGGAGAGATCATCCGCGATGGCGGACTGGTCGCTTTTCCTACGGAAACAGTATACGGGCTCGGCGCCAATGCGCTTGATGCAGAGGCGGTCAGATCAGTCTACAGGGCCAAGGGAAGGCCTTCGGACAACCCGATGATAGTCCACATCGCAGACCTCAGAGGGCTGTACCCTCTTGTAAGGGGCGGAAAGGACGGAGTGCCCGAGGCAGCGCTGAAGGCGGCCGGCAGGATATGGCCGGGCCCGCTTACGATGATATTCCCCAAGTCCGACATGGTGCCGTATGCAACAACCGGCGGACTTGAGACTGTCGCAGTAAGGATGCCTTCCAATGAGACAGCGCGCAGGCTGATCGCAGCCGCAGACAGGCCGGTCGCAGCACCGAGCGCCAATCTGTCGGGAAAGCCGAGCCCTACAACAGCAGAGGATGTCCTCGAGGACATGGACGGACGCATAGAGGCTGTCATCATGGGCGAGCAGTGCGAGGTCGGGATCGAGTCCACGGTGCTCGATCTGACAGGGGAAGTTCCTACGATCCTGAGACCGGGAGTCATTACCGCAGAAGTCCTGTCAGAGGTTCTCGGATGCGAGGTCGTGTATTATCAGGCCCTGTTTGAAAAGCCGGAGGAGACAGCAGATCCGGAAGACGGCGTAGCCCATACTGAGTTCAAGCCGAAATCCCCGGGGATGAAATATAAACACTACTCTCCAAAGGCAAGGGTCATCCTGATCGAAGGATCCGATGAGGATTTCAACAAAAAGGCCAAAGTCGCCGGGATCGCGGCTATGAGGAGAGGTCTGAAGCCGGCGGTCATTGACTACGGCGATGATGAGCGCAAGGCGGCGCATGATCTTTTTGCCGATCTGAGAGAGCTCGACCGGCAGGGGTATGATATAATCTATATCAGAACGCTGGAGGAGTCAGGACTCGGATTCAGCGTCATGAACAGAATGCTTAAAAGCGCAGGCTATGATGTAGTAAAATAGCCGGCGCAATATACGGGAATAGAGACGGAAACACGCTATTCTATAAGACAATGGAGGAAAACTATGGCAAAAGTAATGGTATTTGATCATCCTCTTATCCAGCACAAGGTCGCTATGATGAGAGACAAGAACACACCGAGCAAGGAATTCAGAGATCTCGCAAGAGAGGTCGCTATGCTGATGGCCTTCGAAGTAACAAGAGATCTTCCTACACAGGAGGTGGATATCGAGACACCTATCTGCCCTACCAAGGTCAGGATGCTTGGCGGACTTGATGTAGCTATAGTTCCTATCCTTAGAGCCGGCCTCGGATTCGTAGACGGAATGCTCGAGATCATCCCGAATGCAAAGGTCGGACACGTAGGCCTTTACAGAGATCCTGAGACACACGAGCCTGTTGAGTATTATTGCAAGCTCCCTGAGGACATCGATAAGAGAAAGGTCATCATCGTAGATCCTATGCTCGCTACAGGCGGAAGCGCTATCGCAGCTGTTGACTTCGTCAAGAAGAGAGGAGCAAAGGACATCAGCCTCATGTTCCTTATCGCAGCACCTGAAGGAATCGAAGCTCTGACCAAGGCACATCCGGATGTAGACATCTATATCGCAGCAAAGGATGATCATCTGAACGAGAACGCATACATCGTACCCGGCCTCGGAGATGCGGGCGACAGAATCTTCGGAACCAAGTAGTGCAAAACCGGCGCTTCCGGTCATATGATCCTCAGCGGCAAGTCGGACAAGCTCCTGGATACACATGTTCAGCTTTTCAACGCGATCAGGGAAAGAGACGACACTGATCTCAGCGAGAAGGTCAGAAGCAGCTACTTCGAAGATGAACTCGGATAAACTTTTTATTAATAAGGAGAAGATATATTATGAAAATAGTTATCGGATGCGACCATGCGGCATATGAACTCAAGGAAGCAGTAAAGGCAAAGCTCGAGGGAGAAGGCTACGAAGTAATGGATGTAGGCTGCCACTCGACAGAGTCTGTAGACTATCCTAAGTATGGTCATGCAGTAGGCAAAGCTGTAGCTTCCGGGGAAGCAGACAGAGGAATCGCCATCTGCGGAACCGGTATCGGCATCAGCATCGCTGCCAACAAGGTACCGGGCGTCAGAGCCGGAGTAGTCCACAACGTCATGACAGCAGAGATGACCAAGGCTCACAACGATGCCAACGTACTTTGCTTTGGCGCAAGAGTAGTTGACCAGGATACAGCATTCGCAATGGTCGACACATGGCTCAGCACTGAGTTCATGGGAGACAAGCATCTCAGAAGAATAAACGAGATCGAAGACCTCGATTTCTAGCTATTAAAAAGCAGCCTGTTGAGCTGCTTTTTTTGCGCAATCAATCACATCGTGCACAATGCGGGATGCGAGTATTTTACCAAAAATAGGCGAGAAAGCCCCTATCCTCTGTAGGTAGTGGGATGAATCGCCCGCACCGCAGCTAAGATCAAGATCCCGGCATATGGTTGCCGGATACTTCTGTAAAATCGTCAGAGCAGTAATGCCAGATCCCGTTGGGTCGAAGGAAGCACAAAATGGCGTCTGGTTTGGCGCTTTCAGGCGGTTTCCGGCGGAAAGTTGCAAGGCTCAACCACTTGAAAACACTGTGACTTCGCGATATAATAGAACACACGTTCGGAGATATATCATGAAGCGCAGCAGAGGATACAAATATCGTGCATATCCAAATAAAGAGCAGCGGGAGTTATTCTCAAAGAACTTCGGTTGCTGCCGCTTTGTGTATAATCACTACCTTGTAAAAAGAAAAGCAACGTGGGAAGAATGGCATGACACCATGTCATTTAGTGAAACATGTAAGGATCTGTCACATTTCCTCAAGAAAGAGAAAGACTGGCTCAAAGAAGCAGACAGCAGTGCGCTGCAGCAGAGCCTGAGACATCTGGACAATGCGTATCAGAACTTCTTCAAGAAAAGATCCGGCTATCCGAAGTTCAAGAAGAAAAGGTCAGAACAGAGCTACCGTACGATGAATAACAGTAACAGCATCCGCATAGAAGGCAATCACATAAAACTGCCAAAGGCAGGGAGAGTTAAGATCGTCAACACAAGATCCTTCGAAGGACGCATCAGCAGTGCGACAGTAACAAGGACAGCAAGCGGAAGATACTACATATCCCTTCAGGTAGAAGAGGAATTTGAGACTCTCCCTAACGGAGGCGGTATGCTCGGTATAGACGCAGGACTTACAGATCTCTATACAGATTCAGATAACAATAAGATCATCAATCCGAAGACGCTGACAAAGCATGAGAAGCGTATCAGGAGACTACAGCGGTCGCTTTCGCGGAAGGAGAAGGGATCGAAGAACAGAGAGAAGGCAAGGAAAAGACTGGCAAGAGAACACGAGAAGGTGGCGGACATCAGGAATGATTTCCAGCATAAGATCACACATAGACTGGCGAACGATAACCAAGTCGTCTGCATAGAGGATCTGAACGTTAAAGGAATGATGAAAAACCACAAGCTCGCGAGATCCATATCCGATGCATCGTGGAGTGAGTTGTTCCGCAAGCTTGAGTACAAGATGGAAGACCGCGGAGGGATACTGATCAAGGTACCGAGGACATATCCGTCGAGCCAGCTATGCAGCTGCTGCGGCAGGCAGAACAGTAAAGTGAAGGACCTAACGATACGAGCCTGGATATGTCCGGAATGCGGAGCAGAACATGACCGCGACGTGAATGCCGCGGTCAACATACTAGCCAAAGGCCTTGAGATGCTAGCATCCTGAGGCAAAAGATATAAGTTAAAACAAATACCGTGGGTCGCACGGGAATTCAAGCCTGTCGAGAGAATGTGAGACGTTAGCTCCAAGGAGCAAGCGCAGTTCTCGATGAAGCAGGAATCCCCTTCCTCAAAGCATCTGCTTAGGGAGGGGAGCGTTCAAAGTTTTGCATTAACTAAGGGTAAAGAGGGGCCATATATTAAGGAGAAGCACAATGAAAATAGTAGTTTTGGACGGATATACAGAGAATCCGGGCGACATCAGCTGGGGACCGATTGAGGAGCTCGGGGAAGTAACCGTATATGACCGCACAGCATATGAAGAATCACCACTGATTGCTGAGAGGATCGGCGATGCAGAGGTAGCTGTAATTAACAAGACACCTATAAGCAAAGAGACAATGGACAAGTGTCCTAACCTCAAAGCGATCGCTGTTCTTGCTACGGGATATAACGTAGTTGACTACGAATATGCTAAAGAGAAGGGCATTCCTGTAATGAACGTTCCAGTATACGGAACAGACAATGTCAGCCAGTTTGCTGTCAGCCTCCTCATGGAGGTATGCTCGCATATCGGACACCACAGTGACTCGGTTTTCGCCGGTGAGTGGGCAGCTAATCCTGACTGGTGCTACTGGCACTATCCAATGATCGAGGTATCGGGCAAAACAGCCGGCATCATCGGTCTCGGAAGGATCGGAACAAACACTGCCAAGATCCTGAAGGCAATGAACATGAATGTCCTGGCATTCGATACGCATCAGCACGATGCCGGCAGAGCAGTAGCTGAGTATGTTGAACTCGACGAGCTGCTCGCAAAATCAGATTTCATCTTCCTGCACTGCCCGCTGTTCCCTGCAACAGAAGGCATCATCAACAAGGACAACATCGCGAAGATGAAGGACGGCGTAATTCTTATCAACAACAGCCGCGGACCGCTTGTAGTTGAGCAGGACCTCTACGATGCACTCGAGAGCGGCAAAGTCGCAGCAGCAGCGCTGGACGTCGTATCGACCGAGCCTATCAAGGCAGACAACGTTCTCCTGAAGGCTAAGAACTGTATCATCACACCTCATATCTCATGGGCGACCAGGGAAGCCAGAGAGAGGATCATGCAGACCACAGCCGATAACATCAAAGCCTATATGGACGGCGCACCGGCCAACGTAGTAAACGCATAGAAAGCAAGCATGATAGAAGGCTTCGTGCAGGATCCCGGGGCCTTTTTTCATGCAGAGCGTCTGCTGAGATTGGTGTGGCGTAATTATGGTAATTTGCCACCAAAAACGCCAACGTGATTGGTGATGACAAGATAATCTGTAAATTACGGCAGAGAGCCCCTCCTATTGTCAACAAAAACGGGCAGCCTGCAGTACAAACTGCAAGGTGCCCGTTGTAACTATTGTAAATCGATGAGCTTTCGCGCCTGTCCGATGTGGGTGACGCAGGCCATGTAGCTCTTGCCGGTGTCTCCGGCCTGCATTGCCTCAAGTATCGCTCTGTGCTCTATGACTGTCTGCCTGAGGCGGCCTTCTGTTTTCAGTGATTCAGTTGTCTGTCTGCTCATCTGATAGTGATATGCATCAAACGTCTCGGATATCACATCGTTATCGAGCGAATAGACCAGCCTTCTGTGAAACTCTGCATCGTAGCGCGCGAATTCCTCAACATCCTCTGTTGTCGAAGCGATCGCATCCATATCGCGGATTATGCTCTCAAGTGTATGGAAGACGCGCTTTGATTCAGGCTCTTCATAGATATTTGCAAGATGCACTACGCAGTATCCTTCCAGCGCACACCTTATCTGATACGTATCCGTAAGGTCCTTGTCCGTCAGCTCGTGAAGGCGGAAGCCCTTGCTCGGAAAAACGTCAATATAGCCCTCCTGTTCGAGACGATGGATCGCATCCCTCATAGGGGTCCTGGATATCCCGAGATCCTGAGCAGTCTTAGTCTCGGAGTATATGACGTCGTGCTCAAAACTGCCGTCAAGGATCATCTGTTTAAGGCTTTCGTATGCCTTGAGCTGAAGAGGCTTTGAAACTTTCATGAAACACCTCGCTTTGACCAATATGCCGATTGTCTTACTACATAGTGTACAATAGACCGGTATTCCGGGTCAACCGATTGTGCTTATACTGCAAACACAAAGAAAATTTGGCAATTACAGGGCACAATCCTTGACAAAAAATAAATAAACAGTTGGAAAATAACGGTTTTCGTTGACCGGTATACCGGTATGTGATACCATGACGTCACAAAGAATTAATAGAATTATTGTAAATCATAACAACTGGAACGCATAAAGTAATTCATTAGCCTGATCAAGCATTTACAAAGGGGCACAATAATGCACAAGACCTTCAGGGAAACAATTACTGACATTCAGAATAAATCCAGAACCAGCTTGCTCATATGCACTTCGATGCTGACGGCAGGAGTCATCCTGCTTGCATTCAGACATATGGTCGGTTGGCTTTTTGTTTGCATGGGTATCGCCCTCGGATACTCGCTGTACAACAAGAACGCCCGCATGAAGAAAGAGCTTGCGAAGATATCGGACATGGACAGGCTCAGCAGAGAATATGACGCGGCGGAGGACAACCGTTTTGAACTCCTCGGACTGACGATAACAAACGAGTACGCGGTGATGGAGCTGCCGTACTTTCAGATATATCGTCTCGCAGATATGGCAAAATTCGAGGTCGGTATCCAGGAGAACATCCGCAAAGCGCTTTTCCTGACGGACCGCAGCGGGCAGAGGCACCGGATCGCAGAGACGCAGAAGGGCGATGCTCTGCAGGAGGAGTTCGACAGGGCCTATGAAACGGTCAGGGCGTATTTCAACAGCCGCGAAGAGGCGCAGGGATAAAGACGCGAAGCTTGCATTAATAAGTTACTAAGCAGCCTCCGGCAGCAGAGCGGAGACCTGCATGTAAATAATCAATCAACCAATAGACATACTTAAGGCAAATCGGAAGGAGTGGTCAAAATGAAACTAGGATTTGTTGGTCTCGGAATTATGGGACGCCCAATGGCTAAGCACCTTGTACAGGCAGGACACGACGTAATGGTAGCTGATCTCAATCAGGACCTCGTCAATGAGCTCGTTGCAATGGGCGCAAAGTCAGGCACTTATGCAGACATGGGCAGGGAATGTGACATCGTTATGATGATCCTCCCTACAGGAAATATCGTTCAGAGTGTAATCTTCGGCGAAGACGGTGTTGCATCCACAATGAAAGCAGGCGGCATCATCATCGACCACAGCTCGGTAACACCAGTCGAGTCCAGAGAGTGCTATGACGGACTCAAGGAAAAGGGAATCGGATTCCTCGATGCGCCTGTATCCGGAGGAGAGCCGGGAGCTATCGCAGGCTCGCTCGCTATCATGGTAGGCGGAGATGAGGACGTGTTCGAGAAGGCAAAGCCTTATCTTGAAGCATACGCTTCTTCCGTTCTTCTGACAGGCGGCTGCGGAAGCGGAAGCGTTACAAAGCTCGCTAATCAGATCATAGTAAACAACAATATCGCCATCGTATCCGAAGCTCTGACTTTCGCAGTCAAGGCCGGCGCTGATCCTGAGAAGGTATATCAGGCGATCAGAACAGGTCTGGCAGGCTCGGCAGTTCTCGACGCAAAGGCACCTATGATGTACAACAGAAACTTCGTTCCTGGCGGCACCATCAAGGTAAACCACAAGGATATCACTAACGTTGTAAAGACTGCTCATGCCATCGACGCACCTATCCCTTACACAGCACAGCTGTATGAGATCATGCAGACTCTTAAGGTCCACGGACATCTGATGGATGACCATTCCGGCATCGTTCAGTACTTCGAGACACTTGCTGACGTAGTAGTTAAGAAACCGGAGGCATAATATGGCAATCAGTGCAGAAATCCTCGGCAGCTTCAAACCAATCGATGTAGAAAAGATCGACGCTCTGCTCAACGCAGAGATCGCTGCTAATAATAAGAAGATAGTCGTGCTCGATGACGACCCGACAGGAGTACAGACGGTCCATGACATCACAGTCTACACGGGATGGGACAAACAGAGCATTCTCGACGGATTCAAAGAAGAGAACAATCTGTTCTACATCCTGACAAACTCCAGAGGCTTCACCGCAGAGCAGACAACACAGGCTCACAAAGAGATCGCTGCAGTAGTGGATGAGGTCGCTAAGGAGACAGGAAAGGAATACATCTTCATAAGCAGAAGCGACAGCACGCTGCGCGGACACTTCCCTCTCGAGACATCCCTTCTGAGAGATGCTTACGAGAAGAACACCGGCAAGAAGATCGACGGAGAGATCCTCTGCCCGTTCTTCAAGGAAGGCGGAAGATTCACCATCGATAACGTACACTATGTAAAGTATGGCGATGAGCTGGTACCTGCAAACGAGACAGAATTCGCCAAGGACAAGACCTTCGGTTACTCAGCAGCAACTATGCCTGAGTATGTTGAGGAGAAAACAGGCGGTGATTTCAAGGCAGAAGATGTAACGTGCATCTCTCTTGAGGACATCCACAACATGGATATCGATAAGATTCAGGAGCAGCTAATGGCTGTCAAAGACTTCAACAAGATCATCGTAAACGCAGTAGATTACGCTGATGTGAAGGTGTTCTGTGTCGCGCTCTACCGCGCTATGAAAGCCGGCAAGGTATTCATGTTCCGCACGGCCGCTGCGATCGTAAAGGTGATGGGCGGAGTTACAGATCAGCCTCTCCTCACAAGAGAGAAGATGGTCACACTCGACAATAACAACGGCGGCATCATCGTGGTTGGCTCGCATACAGCAAAGACAACGGCACAGGTCGAGTGCCTCAAGGAAATGGACGAGGTCACTTTCGTTGAGCTCGATGCCACACTCGTAAGAGATGAAGAGGCTTTCGAAAAGGAAGTCCAGAGATGCCTTGCTCTCGAGGAGGAATGCATCCGCTCCGGAAAGACGGTCTGCTGCTACACGACAAGAGCTCTTATCACTGCTGACACAGGAAACAAGGAAGACGATCTGAGACTTTCCGTACGCATCTCTGACGCAGTGCAGTCGCTGGTAGGCAGACTCACCGTCACACCTGCTTTCGTTATCGCAAAAGGCGGCATCACATCAAGCGATGTCGGCACAAAGGCTCTCGCAGTAAAGAAAGCAAACGTGCTCGGACAGATCAGACCTGGAATCCCTGTATGGCAGACCGGCGATGAGAGCACATTCCCGAAGACACCATATGTCATCTTCCCTGGCAATGTAGGCGAAGCGACCACACTCAAGGAGGCCGTTGAGATACTTCTCGCGAAATAGCAGACAGGGAACGGTCTTGCGTCTCTTTCGATAAAAAAGGGTTTCGAAACAAGGAAAGGAACTAAGATGGCTGAATGTGTAGTTATTGCAGATGATCTTACAGGCGGCAACGCTACGGGTGTGCTCCTGAAGAATATGAATTATCAGGCTTACACTGTGCTCAACCTCGGTGCTCTTGACAAGGAGGTGCTTGAGAACGGGCAGTGCATCATACTACCTACTGACTCCAGAGGTGTGAGTGCAGAAGAAGCCTATCAGAGAGTTTACAGCGCGGTCAGTGCTCTTGCCGGAGACGATGTAAGAGTGTATGCGCACAGGATCGACAGCACGCTGAGAGGCAACCTCGGAAGCGAGACAGATGCCATGCTGGACTATCTCGGCGAAGATTATGTCGCAATAGCGGCACCATGCTTCCCGTCTACGGAGAGGATCGTTCTCGGCGGATACATGCTTGTGGAAGGCATCCCGCTCCACAAAACGGGTATTGCTATTGACCCGAAATCACCTGTCAAAACATCGGATGTTGCGGCTCTCTTCAGACAGCAGAGCAGGTACGGCGTCGCAGCGATCCCTACCAACGAGCTGATGCACGGCAAGCATTACCTCGCAGACCGCATCAAAGAGGCTGTGGCCGCAGGTAACCGCACGATAGTAATCGACTGCGTAACGCAGGAGGATCTCGATCTCATCGCGGACGCATGCATCACAAGCAAGCTCAAAGTGCTGGCGGTAGACCCGGGCGTTTTCACAGCAACGCTTGCAAGAAAACTCATAACGCCATCAAAGAGCAGAGAAAAGAGCAAGATACTGGCTGTGATGGGAAGTGTACACCCGAATGCAAGGACTCAGATGGAACAGCTATGGCTGTCGCAGAGGACATATAACGCCATGATCGCTACGAAAGAGCTGCTCGAAAGCGACGAACGCCGCGAGGCCGAGATCGCAAGAGTAACAGCGGAAATACTGGAAAACTGCGACCGCAACCAGATCTCAACGGTCACAGGAGACGGAATATATCCTGAGAACAGAATAGACTTCGGACCGTATATGGAGAGATACGACTGCTCCATGAATGATGTCACTGACATCATCAACAAGTCTCTGGCGGAGATAGCACATCGCATATTCGTGGCAGAGCCGACCTTCAGAGCCCTCTACACGACAGGCGGAGATATAACCGTGTCAGTCTGCGAGAGATTCGGTGCAGCCGGACTCGACCTCAAAGACGAGGTGCTTCCGCTTGCTGCATACGGAACTATCCTCGGAGGGCCGTTCGCGGGAACCCATCTTATCACCAAGGGCGGCAGCCAGGGTGATAACGATGCCATCAATAAATGCATCACTTATCTCAAGGAGAAGATATACATATAAGGGAGGTGTCAGATGAAAAAACCACTTATCGCAGTCACTCTGGGCGATCCTGCAGGCATCGGCCCTGAGATCGTCGTAAAGACCATCGCAGACAAGGACCTCTTTGCCGAGGCAAACTGCATCGTTCTCGGTGATGCGAAGATCGTAAAGCAGGCGATCGAGGTGACAGGTGTTGATCTTAAGGTCAACTGCGTAGAGGAACCGGCTGACGGTGACTACAGCGAAGGCGTTCTCAACATGATCGACTTAGATAACATCGACATGGACAAGTTCGAATACGGCAAGGTCAGCGCAATGTGCGGCAAGGCTGCTTTCGAATATATCGAGAAGAGCATCCAGATCACAATGGACGGCAAAGCTGATGCAGTAGCGACAGCTCCTATCAACAAGGAAGCTCTCCGCGCAGCTGAGATCAACTTCATCGGACATACTGAGATCTTCGCTGAACTCACAGGAACCAACGACCCGCTGACAATGTTCGAGACCAACGGAATGAGAGTGTTCTTCCTGACAAGACACGTATCGCTCCGCGACATGCTCGACATGATCACCAAGGACAGAGTCATCGACTACGTTGAGAGATGCACTGAGGCTCTCAGAAGACTGGGAGTGACCGAGGGCACTATGGCTGTTGCAGGACTCAATCCGCATTCAGGCGAGCACGGACTGTTCGGCTGGGAGGAGGTCAACGAGATCGCACCGGCTGTTGAAGAGCTGCAGGCAAGAGGATTCGACGTCAAGGGACCTGTTCCGGCTGACTCGGTATTCCATCAGGCTGCACTCGGCAGATACAACTCGGTACTGTCGCTGTATCACGATCAGGGACACATCGCAACCAAGACACTTGATTTTGACCGCACCATCGCGATCACTAACAGCATGCCTATCCTGCGTACTTCCGTAGACCACGGAACAGCATTCGACATCGCAGGCAAGGGCATCGCAGGTGCAGTCAGCATGATCGAGTCCGTAAGACTCGCAGCCAAGTACGCTCCTTACTTCACTAAGTAGGAAGCGAACCGCAGGTGCCCGGCCGCAAGGCACAGGAGCACTGCACTATCTCAGATAATTGATAAGCCCCGGCGAGCAGCAGGCGCCAACCAACAACTCTCCGAGGCTTAGAGATTATATCCGTCCGGGCGTCTTTTACGATGCCCGGATGCGAATACAAACTACAGCTATTATAACGTATTGGAGGTTAATATGGTTAACGGATTAGACGGAACCAGGATGCTGATCGCGCTTTTTATCGGTATTGCGATCCTCATCGTTCTCGTTCTCAAGACTAAGGTTCAGGCTTTCCTGGCTCTGATCCTTACAACTATCATAGTAGGTGCAGTCGGAGGCATGCCGCTTCTGAACATCACTCTCGAAGATGGCAAAACGTTCGGTATTATCAACTCGGTAACGTCGGGCTTCGGCGGTACCCTCGGAAGCATAGGCATCATCATCGGATTCGGTGTAATGATGGGACAGATCTTTGAGATCTCGGGTGCGGCCAAACGGATGGCTCACACCTTCCTCAAGCTCTTCGGCAAGGGCCGTGAGGAAGAGGCTCTCGCTATCACCGGTTTCCTGGTATCGATCCCTATCTTCTGCGACTCGGGATTCATCGTACTTTCACCTATTGCAAAGGCTCTGTCTGAGACAACCAAGAAGTCTGTAATCGGACTCGGTGTTGCACTGGCATCCGGACTTGTTATCACTCACTCACTGGTACCTCCTACACCGGGCCCTCTCGGAGTTTGCGGTATCTTCGGAATCGATGTAGGAAGATTCATCCTGCTTGCTATCGTGCTCGCTCTTCCTATGACAATTGCCTGCATCTTCTATGCAAGGAAGGTCCTGTCGAAGAAGTTCTACAGACTCCCTGACGAAGACGGAAACATCGTAGACGCTGAATATCAGGAGCCTAATTATGAAGCAGCTTTCAACATGGACATGGAAGGCGTTCCGGGAACACTCGAATCCTTCATGCCGCTGATCCTGCCTATCGTGCTGATCCTGATCAACACTATCGCAACAGCACTCGGCGCAACAACAGGCTTCATGAGCGTTGTCGTATTCCTCGGACAGCCGATCGTAGCTGTAGGCCTCGGTCTTCTGGTCGCTATCTTCACACTGGGCAGACCTTTTGACCGCCAGACTATCCTCCAGGAGATGGAGAAGGGTATGGCTTCCGCAGGTATCATCATGCTCGTAACAGGAGGCGGCGGAGCTCTCGGACAGATCATCAAGGACTCCGGCCTCGGTCAGTACATGGCAGACGGACTTGCTCAGACAGCAATTCCTATCATCATCCTGCCGCTGATCATCTCGACAGCAATGAGATTCATCCAGGGTTCGGGTACAGTAGCTATGACAACAGCTGCAAGTATTTCCGCACCTATCCTGATCGCTGCTAACTCCAGCCCGATGCTCGGCGCTGTAGCATGCTGCGTAGGATCACTCTTCTTCGGATACTTCAACGATTCATATTTCTGGGTCGTTAACAGAACACTCGGCGTATCCGAAGCTAAGGAACAGCTGACGATCTGGTCAGTCAACTCCACTATCGCATGGGCAGTAGGAGTAATCGAGATCATCATTCTCAGCTTCTTCATGCACTAATTACTGATAATAAGATGTAGTATTCGATCTGTACCGGAAAGGGCGTACGGCTCTCGCCGGTACAGATCTCATAATCAGAGAAAATTGTAAAAAGGAGGGTCTTTATGGCTCTTGTAACTATGAAACAGCTCGTGGACGATGCATGGGAAAAGGGCACGTGCATCCCTGCGTTCAATGTCGGCAGCCTCGAGATGGTGCGCGGAGCTCTCCGCGCCGCTGAGGAGCTCGACGTGCCTGTCATCATCCAGATCGCAGAGAGACTGCTGAAGTATTCACCGCTCGAGCTGATCGGACCGGGAATGGTGCAGGCAGCCAGTGAGTCAAAGCTCCCTGTGGCAGTCAACTTTGACCACAGCAGTACTTTCGAAGTGATCGAGAAGGCTCTTCAGCTCGGATTCACATCTGTGATGTACGACGGATCAACGCTTCCGTTTGAGGAAAACATCAGGATGACCCGCAAAGCAGTTGAGCTGGCTGAAAAGTATGGCGCATGCGTTGAAGGTGAACTTGGTCTTGTAGGGGGCAGCGAAGACGGACTTTCCGATCACGGCATACTCTGCACCAATCCTGACAAAGCGCAGGAATTCTGCGAGAGAACAGGCATAGCATGCCTGGCTGTAGCTATCGGAAACGCTCATGGTGACTACCCTACGGCTCCGGTGCTCGCATTCGACATACTTGAGCAGATCAATGAGAAGGCAGGAGTCCCGCTGGTGCTTCACGGGGGAAGCGGGATCTCTGACGAAGACTTCCGCAAGGCTATCTCGCTCGGTATCGCCAAGATCAACATCGGAACAGCAAGCTTCAACAATGTCACGAAGTTTGCCTCTGAGTATCTTGCGACAGAGGGCAAGCATACGTATTTTGAACTGAATACGGCGATGACACAGGGCATGTATGAAAACGCCCTGCGCCACATCAGAGTCTTCCGCGGACTTTGAGAATACAGATGCTGGTAATTTTCAGTAAGGTCCTGGTGGTCTTTATATATGTTGGAATAGGTTTCGCGGCGAACAGGCTGAAGGTGCTGCCTGGTGAGTGCGTAAAGTATTTTACTGCGCTGATCATGAATATAACGGTGCCGTGCCTGATGATCAGTGCGATCACGGGGCAGGAGATGGATGCAGGCATGTACCGGAATACGATAATCCTGTTTGTGCTGACGTCACTCATATACGTGATCATCGCGGTGCTGTCATCGCTGTTTGCAGACCATTTCTTTACGGATCGTGATCAGCAGGACCGCAACATTCTGGCATCGGCCATGACGGGATGCAATTCGGGGTTCATGGGATTCCCGGTGGCGAAGGCGGTATACGGAGCAAAAGTATTCTACTTTGTAGTGATACAGAATATCTCCAACAACCTGTACCTGTTTCTGATGAGCATCCCGCACCTGCATCACAAGGAGGCGACGGGAAAGAGAAAGAGAAGCGCGAAGGAGATCATCGAGCCTTTTGCCAATATAACGACTATAACTACAGTCGTATCCATCATCATGCTGTTCACAGGGATCAGGCTGCCTGACTACGCCATGAACATTCTGACAGAAGTTGGTGACATCACCATTCCTCTTTCAATGATCCTCGTCGGAGTGCAGCTGGGGACCTCGAAGTTCAGCAAAATTTTCAGTGACAGGGACCTTATAATAACGGCATTCATCAAGCTGGTCGTCGCACCTCTTCTGGTAGTTGTGCTGATGATCCCGCTGCCGGTGGACCCGGTCATAAAGCTTACTTCTGTGCTGTGCACGTGCTTCCCGAGTGCGGCAATGGGAGTCGCAACAGCGGCCAAGGAGAATAAGAATTCGGTACTGATGGCGGAGGCTGTCGCAGTCTCTACAGTCCTGTCGATGATCACTCTGCCGGTGTGGATAATGATCTGCAGCAGGCTGTATATGTAGGCTGTATATGTAGCCCGTTTCAATTGACAGAAACCTGAACAGGTGGTATATTTTCAATGTATCGGTTCAAAGGAGAATCCTGATGAATACACACAGACTCGTTGCAGCTATCTATTATTACGACGGAGCTTCTATTGAAGCATAGTTTTGCTGCGACCGCATAAGAATCGATCAGAGATGTTGATTCCGGCTCCGCAGCGCAGGCTGCGGGGCTGTTTTGATAAGAAAGCTAAAAGGAAAGGGAGAAGTACTGATGAAGAATTTAATTCCTGACAATGTCAGTGAGCACACTAATGTATATGACGTCCTGATGGAAAGAGGACTGATCGAGCAGACCACCAATGGCGAAGCTCTGAGAGAGCTGCTCGGCAAGGAAAAGATCAAGTTCTATATCGGATTTGACCCGACTGCAGACTGCCTGCACGTTGGACACTTCATTCCGATGATCACCATGATGTATATGCAGAAGTACGGCCACACTCCTGTTTTCCTGCTCGGCGGCGGAACCGGCGAGATCGGCGACCCTTCAGGCAGAAGCGACATGCGTCAGGTCATGACAATAGACACGATCGATGAGAACTGCAGGCAGTTCAAGAAGCTCTTTGATAAGTTCATCGATTTTGACGACGAGTGGAAATACGAAGGCAATGAGGGTGTATACAAGCCTGGTCACCAGAACAGAGAGCCTAAGCCTGGATATGCTGTCAGCGTCAACAACGCTGAGTGGATCAGACCTTGCAAGTTCACCGAGTTCGCAAGAGAGATCGGCAGACACTTCAACGTCAACACCATGCTGAGAGCTGACTGCTTCAAGAGCAGAATGGACAGAGACACAGGACTCTCGTTCTTCGAGTTCTCGTACATGCTGCTGCAGGCATACGACTTCTACGTAATGGCCCGCGACTTTGACCTCAAGGCACAGTTCGGCGGCAACGACCAGTGGTCCAACATCATCGCCGGAGTAGACCTGACAAGAAAGGCTTGCGGCAAGGAAGTATTCGGACTTACAGTATCGCTGCTGACAACCAGCGAAGGCAAGAAGATGGGCAAGACCGCCAAGGGCGCACTTTGGCTCGATGAGAGAAAATGCCCGGTATACGATTTCTTCCAGTACTGGAGAAACGTTGCTGACGCAGACGTCAACAAGTGCCTGAGAATGCTGACATTCCTGCCAATGAGCGAAGTCAACAGACTCTCTGCGCTTGAGGGATCCGCTATCAACGAGGCTAAAGAGATCCTCGCTTACGAAGTAACCAAGCTGGTTCACGGTGAGGAGAAGGCAAAACAGGCTCTCGAGACAAGCCGTCAGATCTTCGCAGGCGGCGGAGTATCCGATGATATGCCGTCAGTTGAGATGGAAAAGGCTAAGTTCGAAGGCGAAGGCATGGGCCTTGCAGCACTCCTCAAGGAGGCAGGACTCGAGCCATCGACATCCGAGGCTTACAGAACCATCCAGGGCGGCGGAGCGAGAGTCAACGGTGAGCAGATCACAGACAAGAAGTTCGCTGTAACACTCGACTGCTTCAAGGACGGAGAGCTCGTACTTCAGAAGGGCAAGAAGAAATTCAAGAAGATCGTACTTGCATAATCGCATAACCCGGACCGGTCTTACGGATACAATCCGGAGACGGACCGATTATAAAGCAAAACAGCGGCAGTAATGCCGCTGTTTTGCTTTGTGTAGATTGGATTATCAAATCTGCTCTGTCTGTTACAGAAGTGCATTGGTTAACGTTCTGAAAGTGCGTTTTCAATTATGAGCTCAGCTGAGCCTCTCTTGAGCTGACATATTCTCTGCATGTCATCGACGTAGGCTTCGTCCATGCCGTGCTGCATCCAGTCTATGATCAGGCCGAAGGTCGCGCACTTGTGATAGCGGATGAACAGTTCCTTGTCACTGTCTGAGAGAGGTGCATCCGCGAATACGGTATCAGCATATTTCCTGATCACATGCTCGCATATACGCCACAGAGATGAGATGTTGGAGTGGCTGCCGGAATTGAATATGTGCATCATGACCCTCTTGTTGGAACGGGCGAATTCCATCGCAGCAGTAATACATTCATCTATGGAATTCAGATGCGGATATTCAAGCACGAATTCATCTGCCTTCTGCGACAGAAGGCCCTCCAGCAGAGCCGGGATGTCCTGATAATGATAGTAGAACGTGTTGCGGTTGATGCCGCAGTTCTCAGTAATATCCCTGACAGTGATCTTATCCAGAGGCTTTTTCTCGAGGATCTCAAGAAAAGCCTGTTTTATCGCCTTTTTCGTCAGTTCGGAAGCTGCCATTTCAGCACTCCTTTCTGCTCAGCATGAGCATGCTTCAACGGGTGCAGGCTTGCGCCTGAAAGATGCCCGGGGCACCTTGATTACAATGACCAACGGTCAGATTATAATAGCAAATCTGTTTTCATTTGTAAAGAAAGCGGCGCATATGACTTAAGCTGGTGACAAAAGAAAAAGACGTAATTCCAACCTGGGGTGAAATTACGTCAGTTTACCGGATTCAGTATGACATCATACGATCGCGTCGTTGACGAGCAGCCTGATCGTTCTGTTGAGATGAGGTTTGAACTCCTCAAGAGGAAGAGGCTCACTGTACAGGATGACATCATAGCATGTCGAACTTACGAGCTCGAGCAGCGTGAATATGAGAAGGCGCGGATTGCGGATCTTCACATAATCAGCCTCGAGCATTTTGCCCACATAGGAGACGAAGTCTATTACCGGAGCCTTGTCCTCGTCTGAGTGATACTGCACAGTATGATGACTTCCTGCGAAGAGTCCCCAGGACAGGTGCTTGGACATGAATCTGAGGAAGTTGACATCCTTCGAAACATAGTCGATAAGATAATCAATGATATATATGAATTTGTCAGCGGTGTCCATTGCGGCACTGCCGTCTGAAAGCTCACGGTCCATGGCGTCGCATGCATCCTGAAGGAGCTGGCTTGACTTGGCGCGGACGAGAGCATCCCGTATCTCGACTTTGTCATTAAAGTACAGATAGAAAGTGCCTTTCGCCACGCCGGCCTTGTGGGCTATGTCCCTGATAGTAGTCTTGGTGAAGCCGATGGTAGTGAACAGTTCATATGCGCTGTCGAGCAGAGCCTTCTGTTTCTGCAGCTTGTTCTGTAATACTTTGCTCATACGGGAGTCCTCCTTTCCACTTAATTCCCCTTAATAAAAAGGTTAGCACCAGAGGTCTTATCCGTCAAGCGCATCTAACTCGCGGAAAGGCCGCAGCTGCAGAAAACAGGCAACAGAAATGCGCGTCTGTGGTATCATATCAGTATGGAATACAGAGAATTAAGGATACAGACAGAAAAGAAAGACCTGGAGATGCTGGAAGCCGAGCTGATCGGAAACGGGTTCACATCGATGATGATCGATGACCCGGATGACGTCAGAGACATACTCGAGCACCCGGATACTTACAGGTACGATTACATCAATGACTCCCTGAAAGAGGACCTTATGCGCAAGCCGGTGGTGACTCTGTACTTTGCAGATGATGAAGAGGGCCTTGCGGATATGAAGAGGGCTGAGGCTCTGCTTGATACGCTCGCAGCTGCAGATGGTTCTGACGGAATGGGTGTCATTTACCGTGAAGCGGCGGCAGGTGACGACAGCGAGTGGCTGTACAAGTGGCAGGAGTTCTTCAAGCCGACGAGGGTCGGCGAGAGGATAGTTGTCAGGCCGAGCTGGGAGGATTATGATCCAAAGCCTAAAGATCTCGTCATAGAGATGGATCCGGGCATGGCTTTCGGAAGCGGGCTGCATGAGACGACCTCGATGTGCATCAGGGCTCTTGAGAAGATCCTGGCAGACGGACGCGGAGGCATAAAGATCCTGGACGTCGGAACGGGCACGGGAATCCTCGCGATTGCCGGAGCCCTTCTCGGAGCGGACGAAGCTCTCGGGATCGATATAGACACGGATGCGGTCAGGGTGGCCAATGAGAACATCGAAAAGAATGGTCTCGCGGACAGGATCACCGCACAGTACGGAGACCTTACAGAGGGTGTTGACTACAAGGCAGATATCCTGGTCGCCAACCTTATGGCGGATCTCGTTATGCGGCTTTCGCCGGCAGCGGCGGGACATCTTGAGAGGGGAGGCTGGTATGTCACATCAGGCATACTGGACATCAAGGAGGAAACCGTGAGCAGAGCGATACGCGAAGCGGGTTTTGCCATTGAAGAAGTGCTGCACGACGGAGAATGGTGTGCAGTAATAGCAAGGAAAATGTAGAAATTGTGGAGGGTGTTATGGTCAAGGAAGTTTATTTAGACAAAATGCTGGAGGATGCTACTGAGAATTTCACTACGGGATTCATGTGCTCGGAGTCGGTACTTGAGGTGCTGAACAGACACTATGATCTCGGTATCGGAGAGGAAGCCATCGCGCTGTCGACAGGTTTCCCATACGGATTCGGAGACGGAGGCAATGTCTGCGGAGCTGTTGCAGGTGCTACCATGTGCCTGGGCAAAGTGTTCGGAAGAACAGTCAAGGGCGACCCTGCATTCAAGAAGTGCATCGATGTTGTAAGAGAGCTCAATGATGACGTGGCTGCTGTGTATAAGACGAGCATCTGCCCTGAACTCATTAAGGATTATGACTTCTATGAACCTGACCGCAAGACCTTCTGCACGGGAATACTGCACGAATGCATCAGATCCTTTGCGAAGATCATGGAGCGTGAGTGCGGAGTAGATGTAAAGTAGTGATTCAATACTCAATTGACTCAGGCGACCTCAGATTGTAAAATTTAGATGTATGGGGCTCTGCGGCAAAGACAGGGTCCATGTGTAAAAAAGGAACTGCAAAGGAGGGACTTTCCTATGGATATGAATACTATGCTTCAGATGCTGCTCAGCAGCGATGCACTCGGACAGGTAAGTAAGCAGGCAGGCGTCAGTGAGAACGACGCAGCAGAGGTACTTAAGGATGTACTCCCTGTTCTTCTTAAGGGAATGCAGGGACAGGCTTCCAACAAGTCAACACAGCAGGGATTCCTGCAGGCTCTCGCTGATCACAGCAAGCAGGATACAAGCAATGTCAGCAAGTTCCTCGGCAATGTAGATACAGAGGACGGCGGCAAGATCGTAAAGCACCTGCTCGGAGCTGAGGAAGAGGCTGTAGCTGCCAAGGCTAAGAAGAAGAGCGGGATCGATGCCAAGAAGATCATCAAGATCATGGCTATCGTAGCACCTCTGCTGATGTCCCAGATGGGTAAGTCTGCCAAGGAGTCAAAGAAGACAGAGGCAGGCAACATCGGAGCAGCTGATGTTCTCGATATAGTAGGCGGACTCACAGACGGACTCGACATGAAGGACGTCCTCAAGATCGCCAAGATGTTCGCTAAGTAATAGCAGCAGGACCGGAAAACAGTATGCAGTGGCATGATTTGTTCCGCTGCGTGGAAAAGGTATAAGGATCCGCCAGGTGATGCTTGGCGGATTTGGTCTATATAAGGAGATATTGAGATGGAGAATTTCAGCTGGGAATGCAGCACGCGCGTCAGGTCCGGACAGGGCTGCGTCAGAGAGTATCTTGCAGAGATGGTCAGGACATTCGCTCCGGGCGGGCAGAATATCTTGCTCGGTTACGGCGGCGGATCCGTTAAAAAGAACGGCGCATATGATGACATCATGGCGGTGCTGACTGAGATGGGATACAGCCATGCGGACGCGCAGGAGGCAGACGGATGCGGGCCGTGCAGCTATAAGATAGTAGAATTCACCGGCATCATGTCGAATCCGACTCTTGCCAAAATGCTCGAAGGGGCAGAGCTGGCAAGGAGGAACAATATCGGTCTGATCATAGGAGCGGGCGGCGGCTCGGTCATGGACTGCTGCAAAGCGGTATCCGTACAGGCCGGATATGACGGTGATGCGTGGGAGGACTTCTGGATGCAGGGCAGGCCGATGACTCACAGGATAGTGCCTTGCGGTGCCGTTGTCACCATGCCTGCAACGGGCAGCGAGGTGAACGGCTGCGCTGTTCTCACCAATGAAGAGACTAAGATAAAATGCGACAGGGATTATCCTGAGATGAATCCGGCTTTCGCGCTGATGGACCCGGCGTATACACTGACCATGCCGGTGAGACAGATGAAGGCGGGTACCTTCGATATCCTTTCGCATATAATGGAGACGTATTTCAGCTGGCCGCTCGAACCTAATCCGGCCGACGATATCTCCGAGGCTCTGATGAAGGGCCTGATCAGGGATTTCCGCGCCGCGCTTGCTGATCCTCAGGATATGCAGGCGAGAAGCAATATCATGTGGACAGCTTCGCTTGCTGAGAACAGGATCATCAAGACCGGCAAGAGCAAGGATTTCCAGGCGCACAACATGGAGCATCAGCTCTCTGCGTACACGAACTGCAACCACGGCGAAGGACTTGCCGTTCTGCACCCTGTATATTACCGCCACATATATAAATCGGGACTCGCGAAGTTCGTGAGTTTTGCCCGCAACGTGTGGGGCCTGACCGAAAAGGATGCTGAGGGATTCAGGGTGTCCTGCGGAAGCACAATGAGTGATGATGAAGCGCTCGCTCTTGCAGGGATCGACGCTCTTGCGGCATTCATTAAGGAAGCCGGTCTGCCGGAGACCTTAAGATGTCTCGGATTCGGAGAGGATGAGAGAAAGCTCCTCCCTGAGATCGCTGAGTCGTGCTTCATATCCGGAGGCGCTTTCAGACCGATGACGGCTGCAGAGATTCTTGAGATATATAACGAATGTTGGTAGAATAACCATTGGAAGTTGAAGGGACAAATCTGAAGTCCTGACACGGTGCTTCAGAAGAAAAGGGAAGAAGATGGCTAATACAGGTATGACCCAGGACCGCCGTGATGCGATGCACTGGGCAGAGGAATGGAGAATCAGACAGAGGAATAAAAGGATCCTGCTCATAGTTGTGGCGGTACTTGCTGTCGCACTGCTTGCGTTCATCATAAACTATGTATCGATCATGGTTTCGAGGACGACTTATGCGTCTGAGGAGGAGATGAAGGCGGCTCTGCAGGGAAGGTATGAGACTGACTATGCAGAGGACATCGTTATAGACGGTGACAGCCTGACGCTGACCTACTATAACCAGAGTCACTACGATCTTGAGTACGCTGAGAAGTACGGATACAGCGATTATGAGGACTCTGTATATGACGATGAGATCGTTGAGTGGGACTACAGAAGAGGACAGATCAAACTCAAGTGGATGGATACGATCACCGTTGATAAGAGCGGCAACCTCGTCTATTACCACCAGCAGTACAAAAAGACCAATGAGCCGAAGCCGACGCCGCTCGATCCGTCGCTTCTGAGCCAGTACAAACAGGGCTACGAAGACGGACTGAATGCCGGCGAAGAAGATGCAGACTCTTCGGACGATGCGGCATCCGGAGCAGGGCTGACTGAAGAAGAACAGGAAGCACAGGATGCAGTCCAGGAAAGCCAGGATGAGACTCAGGCGGCTGCAGAAGAGGCAGGCGTAGAACCGCTGCCTGAAGCGGGGGACGACGTATAAGTATCAACTGATACAGGAAACGCCGTGATTACTGATTTCTGTAGAATAACAAGACCCCATGCTCAGATGAGCATGGGGTCTTCATTATGTGTAAGTTTAACCGCTTATAATCTTGCTGCCTCCATGATCGCTTCTGCGAAGGATGGATGCGGATGGATGATGTTGGCAACTTCCTCGAGTGTCATGCCGCGGCCGATGGCTACTGAGAGTTCGCCGATCAGGTCGGATGCTCTGCCGCAGAGGAGGTGCGCACCGATCAGTGTGTGGTCGTCTGCCTTTGCAATGAGCTTGACGAATCCTCTGTCGAGGCCTGCGATGATAGTCTTGCCGTTAGCTGACATCGGGTACTTCTTGGATACTACATCGATGCCGGCTTCCTTGGCTTCATCTGCTGTCATGCCGACAACAGCGATCTCAGGGTCGGTGTAGATGCAGCTAGGAACTGTGCCCATGTTGATGGTTGCAGGCTTGCCGTTCATCAGAGCTACTGCATTGCGGCCTTCAGCTGCGGATACGTGTGCGAGCTGGATGCCTCCGATGCAGTCGCCGATAGCGTATACGCTAGGAACTGCAGTCTTATATTCATCATCTACATGGATGAAGCCCTTGGCGTCCTCGAGGTCAGGATACTGTGCCAGCAGGTCGTCGCTGAATACGCCAGCAGTGTTAGGGCGTCTGCCTACGCACATGAGGACTTTGTCTGCCTCAACAGCGAGCTCTTCACCCTTCTTGTTCTTGAGTGTAACGACGAGCTTGTCACCCTTCTGCTCGATCTTCTGAACAGGTGAGCTGACATGAACGTCAACTCCCTTCTTCTCGAGGGTCATCTTGATGCTGCGGCCGATCTCCTTGTCGATAACAGGGAGGAGTCTGTCCATTCCCTCGATGACTGTTACGTGATCGCCGAGGTCAGCATAGATAGTTGCGAACTCGATTCCGATAACGCCTCCGCCGATGATGACGAATTCAGGGATCTCCTCTGCGCCCATGTCGAGGAGCTCAGTGCTGTCGATAACTCCCGGAAGATCTGATCCAGGGATCGGCGGCATGAATGGCATTGAGCCTGTAGCTACCATGATCTTATCTGCTGTTACGACAGCTGTGCCGCCTTCAGCATTGGTGATAACGACTGTGTTCTCGCCGCTGATCGTAGCGGTGCCTTCGAGAACGTCGATTTTTTTCTTCTTGAGAAGTCCGGAGATACCGCCTCTGAGGGTATCGAGTACTTCGTCTTTTCTCTCTCCGATTCTCTTGCGGTTGGCATGGAGTCCTTCTACTTCAACACCTACCTCAGCACCGTGAGCTGTATCGCGGTAAACATCGGATGAATGCATCAGAGCCTTGGTAGGGATGCAGCCTCTGTTCAGGCATGTGCCGCCGACTTTGTCCTTCTCAGCGACAGCAACCTTCATACCGAGTTCCTGTGCATAGAATGCTGCTTCATATCCTCCCGGACCTGCTCCGATGATAAGGAGATCATACTGGAAATCACTCATTATAGTTCTTCCTTTCTTGATTAATAAGCTGATATACGGATCCGCTCTCCTGCAAGACCGGAGCATCAGGATCCTTTGTTATCATATATGAATCTCTTGCCCTTAACGTATCTATTTTCTCAATTAAACACGCCCCGTGTCAATACTGAAAGGGGCGCATTTTGTTATTGTATTAACAAATAAGCAGAACTGTGGTTAGCTGATGGTTCCTGCAAGCAGGTGATCACTCTACTGATGAAGCGATAAGCTCGAGTATCTCGTATCCGGCTGCGGAAGCGCCCTGCGGGAGCCTCAGTCCGAGTATCTCGGATGCGTCGTACCTGCAGCCGGGCAGCAGCTCTTCTATCTGAGGGAAGAGGTCGGTCTCGAGGGAGTCCGAGTACAGGCGGCATGAGTCTATGTACTCTCCGCGCATGTCGAGCTGGATCTCGACTCCTCCCCAGTCAAAACGGTGTTCTATCACCTTGCTGAACGGTATCCTGGTGCCGAGACGCCACTCTTCGGATGCGTATTTATCCTTAAGCTCCTGAGGTATCTCCGGCAGCTCTGCCTGAACGGCGCTGCAGCCGTACTCTCTTTCAGCTGCTCTTACGAGCGCGTCCTGCATCTCGCGGACAGCCTTCTTCGTACGGGTCTTCTCAGACGTTTTGCCCGCAGGACCGCATATCTTCTTAAGGCGGTCTTCAGGGATCTGGTCCATAAGGTTGGTCACGCGGGACTTCACGGATGCGACGCCCTTGGACTGCAGCTTGGACTCGGAGACGTTGAGATATCTCGGCAGATCATCGCCGGAAACGTTCATCATGATAGTTCCGTGGTGATAGTTGAAGCCGTGTGAAGAGTAGTAGGCGTGGCCTGAGAACTTCTTGCCGTCGGCTGTAAGGTCATTGCGGCCGGTCTTCTCGGCGCTGATGCCCATAAGCCTGCAGGCAAGAAGAATGACATCAGTCTGTCTGCTGATATCGTAAAGACCGTCGCGGGCGATGAATGTAAAATTCAGGTTGCCCATGTCGTGGTAAACGGCACCGCCGCCGGACATGCGTCTTGCGAGGTATACGCCGTCTGCCTTGATCTGCTCGACATTGCACTCGCGCCATGGATTCTGGTTCTTTCCGATGACGACTGTGTGCGCGTTCTGCCACAGGAAGAGTATCATCTCGTCTTCTTCGGCATGGAAGGTGAGATATTCCTCAGCTGCGAGATTGTCGTACGGATTGGTGCAGTCGGTTCTGATTACTGTTAGTTTCATAATTGATCAAAGTGTTCTCTTAAGTGATATCGTATTTGCCTAATATAGCATTCATCACAGATAACTGCAACCTTCGGATGGTTTAGTCAGCTGTAACAACAGATAAGGGGCGACATGAAATCATATCGCCCCTTCTTTCTGAATTGTGGATATGCCGCGGTGCCTAGAACTCGTATCTCAGATGCGGTTCTCTTGCAGCCTTGGTGTCATCAAGTCTCAGTACCGGTGTGGTCTGAGGTGCCATCTGTACGCTCTCAGGCGCATTGAAGATCCTCTCGTAGATCTCGCGGAATGCCTTGATGGCTTCGTCCAGAGTCTCCTTCGTCTCTGTCTCTGTAGGCTCGATCATGAGAGCCTCGTGAACGATCAGAGGGAAGTAGATTGTAGGCGGATGGATGCCGTAATCGAGGAGTGCCTTCGCAACGTCCAGAGCAGAAACGTGAGTCTTTCTGTAGATCGGATCGAGGCCGATTACGAACTCATGCATGCATGTGGTATCGAATGCGATAGGATAGAGATCCTTGAGCTTCTCCTGCATGTAGTTAGCGTTCAGTACAGCGTTCTCTGCAAGTGTGTGTACATCCTTGCCGATGGTCAGGAGGTATGCGTATGCCTTGACCATTACGAGGAAGTTGCCGTAGAAGCCTGTCATGTTGCCGATGGACTTCTCAGCTCTTACGTACTCGCCATCCTTGCAAACGAGGCCAGGTGCGAACGGTGCAAGGAAATCCTTGTATGCGCATGGGCCGCTGCCAGGACCGCCGCCGCCGTGAGGTGTCGAGAATGTCTTGTGCAGGTTCATGTGGATTACGTCGAATCCGATGTCTGCAGGACGTACGATACCGATTACAGCGTTCAGGTTAGCTCCGTCATAGTAGCAGAGTCCGCCTGCTTCGTGGACGAGTCTTGTGATCTCCATGATGTTAGGGTCAAAGAGACCTACTGTGTTAGGGTTAGTCAGCATCAGGCCGGCTGTCTTAGGTCCGAGGTGAGCCTTGAGGTCGTCAAGGTCAACTGTACCGCTCTCGTTCGACTTGATAACTACTGTCTTGTAACCTGCCATCGTTGCAGAAGCAGGGTTGGTACCGTGTGCAGCATCAGGTACGAGGATCTCGCTTCTCTCGGTATCACCTCTGTCGGTGTGATAAGCCTTGATCAGAAGGAGTCCTGTGAACTCGCCGTGAGCACCTGCTGCAGGCTGGAATGTAACGCCGTCCATGCCTGTGATCTCGCAGAGCATCTTTTCGAGGTCAGCGATAAGTGCGTTGGCGCCTTCTACTGTATGTGCCGGCTGGAGAGGATGGAGTTTTGCAAAACCAGGGAGGTTTGCCATCTTCTCATTGATTCTAGGGTTGTGCTTCATTGTGCAGGAGCCGAGAGGATAGAATCCGTCGTTGACTCCGTGCGCTCTCTTGGCAAGAGCTGTGTAGTGTCTGCCCATCTCGTTCTCAGAGATTTCAGGAAGATGTACTTCAGCCTTGCGGAGCTTGTCCTCAGCAGGAAGTGCTACAGGTACATCGCATGCAGGGAAGATATCTTGTCCTCTGCCAGGAATGCTCTTCTCGAATATTAACTTCATCTTAGAACACCTCCTTTGCAATAGCTATGACTTCATCGATATCTTCTTTGCTGTTGAGCTCTGTGCAGCACCACAGGATGCAGTCGGTGTCGCAGTCATTGTCGCAGCAGCCGCAGCAGACCTTGAGTCCGCCGAGGATGCCCTTCTCTTCGAGAGCTGCGAGCAGCTTGTCTGCGTCAGGGCATGTAGTTGTGAACTCGTTCCAGAACTCGCCCTCGAAGCAGCGCTTCATACCGATCTTCTCGAGCTCAGCTGCCATGTAGTGAGCCTTGGATGAGCAGAGTGTTGCGACCTGCTTGAATCCCTTAGGGCCGATGGTCGACAGATAGATGCCTGCACGGAGTGCGCACCATGCCTCGTTGGAGCAAACGTTGGAGCTTGCCTTCTCACGACGGATGTGCTGCTCTCTTGCCTGGATGGTGAGGACGAATCCTCTGTCTCCTCTGGTATCTACGGTCTCACCGATAAGTCTTCCAGGGATCTGACGCATGTTCTCCTGCTTAGTAGCAAGAAGTCCGAGGTAAGGTCCGCCGAATTCAAGGCCGAGGCCGAGAGGCTGTCCTTCACCTACTGCGATGTCAGCGCCGATCTCGCCAGGGTTCTTGAGAACGCCCAGTGAAAGCGGATGAGCATACATGATGAACTTAGCGCCTGCATCGTGAGTTATCTGGCAGAGTTCTTCTGCATCCTCAACGATGCCGTAGAAGTTAGGATACTGCATCAGGAAACATGCTGCTGCAGGATCCTCAGCGAGTGCAGCCTTGAGTGCGTCCTTGTCGGTAACTCCGTCCTTTGCAGGAATGACGACTACCTTGCTGCCTCTTCCGAAGGAATAAGTGTTGATTACTGTGAGAATTCTCTCGTCGATCGCTCCGGATACATAGATGGTGCTGTGCTTTCTGTCTTTGCACATCCAGCATGCCTCTGCTGCTGCGGAAGCTCCGTCATACAGTGAAGCGTTAGCAATGTCCATGCCCATGATCTCAGCTATCATTGTCTGATACTCGAAGATCGACTGGAGGATACCCTGGCTGATCTCAGCCTGGTACGGTGTGTAAGCCGTAAGGAATTCTTCCTTGTTGGCAATTGCGTCGACAGCGGATGGTACATAGTGGTTGTACGCACCTGCGCCGCGGAAGATCGAACGGAAAATGACGTTCTTGTCAGCCAGTCCCTCGATAGCGCGGTCAACTTCGATCTCGGACTTGCCCTCAGGCAGGTTGAGCTCGCCTTTTACCTTGGCTTCTGCAGGGATGACTTTAAAGAGGTCGTCGAAATCCTTGTATCCGATCTCGTTGAGCATCTTAAGCTGCTCTTCCCTTGTGTTAGGAATAAAAGTGCCCAATTTTGTCTTCCTCCTTACAAATGCAAAAGAGCCGCTGCGTTGCGGCCTGGACGACCGGAAGCGTCGCGGCTCAACGTATTAAAATCGTCGAATGCTACTGTCTGAGGTGTTATTATCCTCTGTACTCATCGTATTCGTCAGCGCTGAGAAGCTCAACTGTCTCAGAGATGTTTCCAACCTTGATGAACCAAGCTCCATAAGGGTCGCTGTTGATGAGAGAAGCGTCATCGAGGATCTCCTCGTTAACTTCGAGAACTTCTCCGGAAATCGGGGAATAAACATCAGCTACAGCTTTAACAGACTCAACGTCACCAAAAGGCTCGCCTGCTACGACCTCATCGCCTACCTCAGGAAGGTTAACGAATACGAGGTCTCCGAGCTCGCTCTGAGCGTAATCTGTAATGCCTACATAAGCATCATCCCCATCGTAACGGAGCCATTCATCGTCTCTTGAGTACTTCAGTTCTTTTGGGTCAATCATTGCCTTAATCTCCTTTTTTCTCCTTACTATTGGTTCTATATTTCTATAGAAAATGCAATTAAATCAGGAATGAAACCTGATACACTTTTATAATAGCACCGCAGAAAAAAGGCGTCAATAAATCCGGTGTTAGTTAGAGACGTATCAATGATAAGAATGACCGCGGGAACGACTGCCTGCGTGACATGTAATTGTCAATGGGGTATACTTGAGCCATGAATATCGAATGGTGGATGCTCGACGGAGTTGTCGGGCTGATACTCCTGGTCGCTGTAATACGGGGAGCTGCCAGGGGCATAGGGGATACGGTACTGAGACTTCTCGGACTCGCTGCAGGGTTCGGGCTCAGTTTTATGTACTCGGGCAAAGTGGCCGACTATCTTTCCGTCTCTCCCGTGCAGGACAAGATCCATAATCATATGTACCTTATGATCAGGGACAATATAATGGGCGGTGCAGATGCGCCTGAACCGGGAGATGCCGCTTCGACGGAGATAATCAATAATTTTGTCGGAAACACTCCGCAGACGGATCCGTATACCGAGGCTATGCCTAAGACCCTGAGCGGGGTCGTCAGCGATCTTGCGGACAAAACGGCAAATGCCGCCGCGTCGAGGATGACCGACATATGCATAAGCATTTTGTCCGTGATAGTCATACTGCTGGCGGTATGGCTGATAATGACTCTGATCCGCCTCATCTATAAGCACGGGCGCAAGAACTCCGTGCTGCTGAGACTGTCAGACAGGATCGTCGGAATGGCGTTCGGAGTAGTGAGAGGCCTGATCCTTTCGTTCGTTGCGTGCGCTGCCCTGATACCTGCGGCAACTCTGTTCGCACCGGACAAGGTGCCTCAGATACTGAGCGCGATGCAGCAGACGTATATTGCCGGGATGCTGTATGATATCAACCCGGTGATGCTGATCGTGCAGCACTTCCTGTTGTAGGCTGCGGGCGCAGAGACACTACCGGTGCCGGATGTTCGCAGAGTGCGCATATATTAAGGAACACAAGTCTCCCGCAAAGGGGGACTTTTTGCTTGTTATTGTTGATAATCCCGACAGCCTTGTGATACAATACTACGGCTATGGTTTTTGATGAGTCAGTACGTTCAGACGACGAATTATTCATGCGCGAAGCACTGCTCGAAGCTGAGCAGGCGGCCCTCGCAGGAGAGGTGCCGGTTGGCGCGCTCGTAGTCAGGGACGGAGAGATCATCAGCAGGGCACACAATCTGGTGGAGACCATGAAGAGCTCATCGGCACACGCCGAGATGCTGGCTCTTGCAGCCGCCGAGGAGAAGCTCGGGGCAAAATGGCTGACGGGATGCACCGTATATGTGACGCTTGAACCGTGCAGCATGTGCGCCGGGGCTATGGTGCTCGCGAGGGTATCGAGGCTCGTTATCGGAGCGATGGATCCCAAGGCGGGGGCATGCGGCTCGGTGGTCAGCATTGCGGCCAATGACAGTCTCAATCACCGGATAGAAATAACGGCAGGCGTCCTCGGTGAGGAATGCAGCCGGCAGCTTAAGGAATTCTTCCGCGCAAAGCGGGATAAGCAATAACAATAACGGAGGAAACAGTTAATGAAGAGGAGCACACTGATCGCGCTGCTCGCGGCAGTTATGGTAATGGCAGGATCAGTCTTCAGCTTTGCAGCTGACGGACTTACACTGGTATCGTCCTATCCTGAGGACGGACAGACCAACACTTCGATGGAGAACCTGGGTGTCAAGCTGACATTCAGCAATCCTATCAATTCAGACGAAGCCAAGAAGATCGACGAATCCAAGTTCAGCATCGTTGATGAAGAGGGTGAGAAGGTACCTGTTAAGGTTCTCTTCAGTGACAAGAATGACGGGCTGGTGCTCGTAGTTGCAGACGTCGATGAGGGGTTCATCGCCAAGAACAACTGCGAATATACACTGACGATCGATGCCGGTCTTGTGGACAACGATGGAAACGAACTTGCCAAGGCACAGACTGTAAGCTTCAGGACATACAACCAGAGAGTCAACAACATGGTCAACATGGCTATGATGTTCATCATGTTCGGCGGTATCATGTTCCTGACTATGCGCCAGAACAAGCAGAAGGAAGAAGAAGCCCAGGATAAGAAGGAAGAGCCTAAGGAAGCTTTCAATCCTTACAGAGAGGCTAAGAGGACAGGAAAGTCCGTTGAAGAGGTCAAGGCTGAGCAGGCTAAGAAGGAAGAGAAGGAAGCCAAGAGAAAGGCCCGCAAGAAGAAAAAGGACGAGGCTCCTGCTGAGAAGAAGATTGAGAACTGCGCTCAGTATCTGAACAATGTATATCACGTTCATGCTCCTGCTCCGGTCAACAAGGCTGACAGATCTATGAATGCCCTGATCGCAATGCGCAAGGAAGAGGCAAGAGCAGAGAAGGCTGAGAAGGCAGCAAGAGAAGCTGCAAAGAAGAGAAAGAGAAAATAACGCATGAAGCGCGGCACGAAGCTCTGCGCAGATCGTAAAGGCAAAAGCGGGGAGCGGAATGCTCCCCGTTATTTATAGGAAGAGAGGATCCGGCGCCGGGATGACAGAACAGGCGGAACGATCATGAATGAAATCACTCTGAACGCATACGCGAAGATCAACCTGTCCCTCGTTGTGACAGGAAAGAGGCCGGACGGATATCACAATATCCGGTCGCTGATGCAGGGAATCGGCCTCTGGGATGTGATTAAAATAACAAAATGTCCTGAAAATGGAACAAAATACAATTTGCCTCATTGCACAATCGGCGGCATTGATGTATATTTATGTACGGATGTTGAAACAATCCCGATGGATATGAGCAATCTTGCGCTCAGGGGCATAGCCGCCGTGCTTGATGCATGCGGCAGCGGCTGGTACGGATCCGGCACCGGCACAGCAGACACTGTTTCTGCTCTGGTGGTGGATATCGAAAAGAAGCTGCCGGTGGCTGCGGGGATAGCAGGAGGCAGCGGTAATGCAGCTGCGTGCATGCTCGGAATGAATGCTCTTCTGGGCAGCCCGATGAGTCTCAGGGAACTGATGGAGGCCGGTGCCGGCGTAGGCGCCGATGTCCCGTTCTCTCTGATGATGAATGCAAGGCGCAATGACGGGACGCTCGCCGGGCTGAGGGGACTGGAGGAGGCGAGCACCGCCGCGTGGATCGGCGGGATCGGCGACATCGTGGATCCGGCTGAGCCGCGTATGTATTACACAGTGATGGCCAATCCGGGAATCTCTGTTTCAACAAAGGCTGCCTACGAGGCGATCGATGCAATCATCGGAGCACAGGGCAGGGAGACAGATGAGTATCCGCTCTTCGTCAATGATCTTGAGAGCTACACTCTCAGGGATTATCCGGAGGCGGCAAGACTCAGGACTGTCATGCAGGAGCAGCTTGACGCAGACATCGTGATGATGAGCGGCAGCGGACCGACTATGATCGCATATTACGGAGACCGCGGCAGAGCGGAAAAAGGTTTTGCCCGCATGGAGAAGATCTGCGGAAGCGAACCCGGCTGGAGGACCTGGCTGACAGTTACAGGAGAATAGAACCGTACATCTGTTGTCAGAGGATGACAGATACAGCTTGCAGATATTACGTGAAGGCCCCCTCAAACACCTAAGGAGATGAACCTATGATGGAGATCCAACTGAAAGTACAGAAACCGCTTAAAGATCTGGTATATCTTGAGCTGAAGCACAAGATCCTTACTGGTGAGATAGTATCACAGACAAGGCTGATGGAGATCGATCTGTCTGAGAAGATGAATGTCAGCAGAACGCCTATCAGAGAGGCTATCAAGAGACTGGCTGATGATGGTCTGGTCAAGGTAGAGCCGAGAAGAGGCGCTTATGTTGCCAACATCTCGATCAAGGATATGCTCGATGTCTTCGAGGTAAGAGAGGACATGGAGGGCTTTGCAGCCAAGCTTGCAGCTGAGAGGATCACCGATGAGGAGAAGGCTGAGCTGCGTCAGATAGCAGCTGAGTATGATGAAGCGCTCAGAGCAGGCAACAAGGAGACTATCATCGAGCTTGATGAGAAGTTCCACAACTTCATCGTCGTGTGCAGCGGCAACGAGACACTCAGCGAGCTGGTCAAGTATGTTCAGGAGCTCTCACTGAGATTCAGGTATCTGTACTACAACGACTATTCGCTGTATGAATCCACCGCAGAGCAGCACACCAGGATCATGGAAGCCATCAATAACGGCAGATCTGAAGAGGCGAGATTCGAGGCTGACGCTCACGTCAAGGCTCTCAAGGAATTCGTCTTTGAGCTAGGCAAGAAGATGAAGGCCATGGGTGATACAGAATAGGGAATAAGAATCAAAGGCTGAACTCGGTATCTGAGCTCAGCCTTTTTTATGACAATGGGGACGGTTCTCATTGTCATCATATTATCTGCAGAAATGAAAAGGTGCTGTCCCTGCGGGCAGCACCTTTCTGGTTGTTCTAGAGATTGGAGTCTGTGTATTCCTCGAGCTCGGTCTTGATCTCGATCTCCTGTCCGCTTCTGCTGACTACGATCGTGACAACATCACCGGCTTTGTGCTTCTTGACTGCAGCTACGAACTGCTGTGATGAATTGATCTCTTCACCGTCAAGAGAAACGATGCGGTCCTCAGACTGGAAGCCGGCCTTCTTTGCGTTCTCGCCGGTTACCTGAGTGATGTATACGCCTGCTGATTCAAGCTGGTAGTAACGCGCACTGTCTTCGGATACATCTGCGATAGTGACACCGACGACAGGTCTTGTCGTTACATTACCGTTCTCGATAATGTCGTCTATATCATCAACGACTGAGTTGATAGGGAGCGCGAATGCGAGTCCCTCGATGCCGACACCGGAACTCTTGGCGTCTACGATACCGATCAGCTCCCCCTTGCTGTTGAAGAGTCCGCCGCCGGAGTTTCCGCCGTTGACCGCTGCGTCAGTCTGCATCAGAGAAAGTGTGCGGCCTTCGATCGTAAGGTTTCTGTCAAGCGCGCTGATGATTCCCGTTGTAGCTGTACCGCCGAGCTGACCGAGCGGGTTACCGATAGCAACTGCCGTATCACCGACCTCAACTGTGCTGCTGTCGCCCACCTTTGCAGGTTTCAGGTCAGAGGCGTTGATCTTGATGACGGCGATATCCATGTCGTTGTTTCCGCCTACGATGGAAGCAGGGTAAGTCTCGCCGTTGTGGAGTGTTACCTGCACCTTATTGGCGCCCTGTATTACGTGGTAGTTCGTCACTATATATCCGTCTTTGCTGTAAATGACGCCTGAACCGGCACCTTCGACCGGCTGCATCTGACCGAAGTAGCCCTGAGCTGTTCCGGAAACAAGGATCTCAACTACGGAGTCGGCGTTCATGTCAACGATCTCGGAAATGGTGAGGTCGCTGCCGGTAGCTTCGCTGATGGACTTGGATGATGATCCGCCGCCTGCCGCAGGTGAGGAGCTGCTTCCCGTGCTTCCGCTGTTGAGAGCCCCGCCTATGAGAGCGCCGAGTACCGAACTGACGAGCATTGTCAGCACCATGCACACCGCAAGGGCACCCTTGGTGACATATCTCGGGTCACGGGCAGGCCTGCTGTAGGTCTGCACATGGCTGTCTGCAGGTTCTGCGCGGTGATATACCTCTTCTGCAGTACCGGCATTTTCTCCTGCTGCATTGCAGGCATCCTCTTCAGCCTTTTCAGCCTGATATCTTCCGGTGTAGGACTTGTAATCTTCAAGATAGCGGTCGGCCGGCTCTGCCGGTTCACTTCTGTGAGGAACCTCTTCGGCTTCCACATCTTTAGGAACATCCACATCAACGGTGAATTCGTTTTGCCCGGAAACGATCCCGCTGTTCTGCGATACCTTTTCAGGTTCCGGATCATCTCCGAAAGTTACGATTGTTCTGTCTTTTTCATCCATAATATATATCCTCTGTGCGGCCGGCGATCTCTGGCCGCAGCCTCCTTTCATTTACCTTTTCAGAATCTGCGGCAGTACAGTCTCAATGCAAAGCAGCAAAGAGTTTCCTGCAGCTGTATTCTCCGACAAGTTCCTTAAACTGACTTTAAAACTTCAGTAGTCTGTTCGGCCCGGATAATATCCACATAATTGTACACCAAATATGATAATCGTGGAATATGTCATTAGCGTGTTGCAGATGATCAAAGGCGTAATAATGTTGGTTTACGGCCTGTATTATCCTATGATTGTCGGATTTCTATCGGGGCGGAGTTGCTTTAACATAGTATCAGATTCAGATGGAGTGGATCGGATACAGATATTCCGGATATAAAAAAGGAGGATTATTATGGCACTTTCATTAGATTCCAAGATCAAGGACATCATGAGATCACCTGAGGGCAAGGCTGTTATGGAAAAGTGGGCACCTGGTTCAACATCAGATCCAAGAATGAAGCTGGTAGGCGCACTGACATACCGCAAGCTGCTGAGCTATCCTGAATCAGCTGAGGTAGCTGTTCATGCAGATGAAATCGATGCAGAACTGAAGGCGTGCTCAAGATAATATAGCAATAAAAGAAGAGGGCTTCGCATCCGGCTGTTAACATGAGCCGGTGCGGGCCCTTTTTTCGTGTGTTCATGTCAGTTTGATCTCATGAGTTCCTCGATGCTCATAGCCTTGAGAAGGATCTCAAGCTGAAGCCTTCTGTCAGAATCCCGGAGATCTATCCCGAGTTCCCGTTCGATCCTTGATATGCGGTCTATGAGTGTTGAACGGTGAATATACAGGCGTTTTGCTGTAGCGGTATATGACATGTTCTCCTCCAGAAAGGCTGTAAGTGTCTGAAGGTATGAGATGCCGCCATCCTTGTCGTGTTCAAGAAGTGAGGCAAAACCTGCCGGATAGTACGCTTCAGGAGGAAGCCCGCCAAGAGAGTTGATGACCATTTCCGTAAGTGCGTAGCTCTCAAAATAGAAAAGCGTTCCCTGAGGAGCCAGCAAGGTTCCGTTTTCGGAAGCGGACCTTGCCTGAAGATAGTAGACGCGGATGCTGAAAATATCTGAAAACTCATTGGATATGCCCGCGTACATTCCCATCTGTTCAGCAAGATGACGGAGCTTCTCATTCAGCACAGGGAGGTATTCTGACGGCTGGTCCTGGGCGGCAGAACAGAGCCTGCCTGTATTGATAAATGCAAGGACAGCATTGTCATGTATGAAAGCCGGGGAATCAGCAAAGGTGTCCTCGAGTATGTCACAGATGTATGAAAGAGGAAGCTGGTTGTTCATTCTGTTGAACCGGAGATACACGCATCTGTATACAGTCATTCTGTTGGAGCTGTTAATGAGCAGTCTCTGCGAATAGGAAAGAGGCTGCTCTTCGACCAGATTCTGCATCGCCTTACGAATCGAGGAATCCGGATCATAAAGAACGGAAGGGTTTCGCTCCATGGCGGTCTGAAGGCACTTTGCAAGAAACTCGGCAAGTGCACTGTCTCCATCAGAGAAATCATCGTTTTCATATGCAACAACCAGACAACCGATATACTGGTCATACTTGCTGAAAAGATTGACACAGAGGGACCTGTTGCCATAGATGTTGACCTTTAATGCGCTTTTTTCATTGGTTCTGAGGTCTGATGCTGACAGGAATTTTGACAGGGATTCAGCGTTAAGCGTTCCGGTCCCGGTGCTTGCCCATGCCGACTCCTGGAATGCGGCCGTGCTTGTGACCACTTTGAATGATTTGTCCAGCAGATACAGCGGCCGCCCGAATATCTCTGATGAATCGGACAACAGCTTTTCTGCATCAGGAGATGAGATAAGATCATTCAGCAGAGTATTCTCCCAGCTGTCGTACTTGTCGTAAATGCTCTGCAGCAGCTGGTAAACCTTGAAGAAGTCACTCCTGCTTTTTATTGTAATGAGGCACAGATTATCTCTGTAATGATTCAGAGTAAAATTCTCGCCGATACAGACGAGAACACAGTCTTCCTGTATGCGCGGCCGCTGGGGAAGGTGTTCGACCGTTGCGAGGTAGAGATGTCCGGACTGAAATACGAACTCACTCTCCATGTAGAATTCAGGACGGGATATTGTAAGGGATTCATTCCTCGGACCGGAGATATCCGCGTTATAGTGACGCGTGAGTTCCCTGTATATGATATCTGCGTTGAGCTTCATGGGTAACACTCCTTGTTCTGTACCGTCAAAATGTAGGACTCTTGTTAATAATAATAGCAAAAAAGACGGGCCGGCGGGAGCATTTTAGCGCGAAATATTAAATCCCCATCAACTTCGCTGTAACAGGCTCCCTGATACCGACATAAAGTGGACAGAAGGCCTCAAAAAACCTCCGATTGTTGTATTATCGCAGGCCCGCAGCTTCAAGTAATATATCAGTGTCAACAATATTATAAAGAGGAAGTAGGTCAAAGGAGGGACTCTATTATGGCTTTCACAGAATCTGATAAAGCAATGCTTGAGGGTTATATCGCATCCGCCCGTCCGTTTGCCGACATGTTCTCGGTAAAGGATAAGGTAGCACTTGTAACCGGAGGATCATCCGGACTTGGATTTGATATCACGCTCAGACTCCTTCAGGGAGGTGCCAAGGTAGTTATCGCATCCAACTCCAGGATCGAGGAAGAGGCATCCATGCCGCTGTTCGCTGAGCAGGGCTTCGGAGATGATGTAAAGTTCTGCTTCACAGATGTAAGAGAGGAAGCAGACGTTGAGAAGCTGGTAGCATACACAGTTGACACTTTTGGCTCGCTGGATATTTTCGTCAACAGCGCTGCGATCTGGAATTATGCAAAAGTCTATGATCTGCCTAAGGAAGACCTCCAGCTGGTATTCGAAACCAACGTATACGGTGCTTTCTACGGAGTAAAGCATGTAAGCAAGTACATGAAGGAACACGGCATCGCGGGCAAGATCGTGCTGATCTCTTCAAACAGCCCGATAATGCCGTATCCGGTATTCGGAGGATATCCGCACTATGCATCAAGCAAGGCGGCTGTCATGGGTCTTGTGACAGAGGCGGCCAAGGAGCTCAAGAGATACGGGATCATGATCAACAGCATTGCACCGGGCGGAATGGTCACACCGGGCGCGGCAGGAAACCTCGCGAGCGAGCTTATCACTGAAGAGCAGCAGGATGAATTCTATGAAGAACTGATGGTATGGCAGGTAGACGGTCAGCTTCCTGTAGATCAGGTCGGAATGATGGCTTATACATTCTGCACCCCGGTAGCAGACGGGATCACAGGCGAGACCATCGTTGTAGACGGCGGCGCGACACACAATATCGTTAAGTACCAGGCTGCTATCGATGCATTCCCTGAGGAAGAATAGAGAGGTGGAAAACATGGGCAAAAAAATAGATGGAAGAATACCTCAGAATTCCGGCGACGGTGCCGGTTTCAAGCAGTACAATGCAGTACAGTCACCATGGAACAAGCTTATGTCTTATCAGGATGCGCTCCACTATGCATCCAGATTCGAATCTGTCCTGAGTGCTGCTGTAGCTCAGGCATACAGGATCATCATTCCTGATTATGCTACAAGAGCATCCGAAATGTGCAAGGAAGCATATGGAAGACTGCTCTATACAGGAATGAACTATCCTAATGATGACGGATTCGGCATCCATCCTTTCATGTGCGGATCATATCCGGGCGCACTTATCGGAGACAAGGGCGATGATGCTCTTCTGATGTGCGGAAGATGTCAGGATTTCGGAACATACAGATGCGAGAAGGAACTCGATGTCTGTGACTGGGATATCTGCGGCTCTGAGCTCTGCCGTGCAACGACCATGTCTCTTCAGGGACAGGCAGACGCGACTGCAAGCAGACACCGCAAGGGCCACAAGCTCGACTACATGATGGTAGAAGCCAAGGGCTGCGGGGACAGACACTGCAGGATCATCGCAGAGAACAGAGAAAAATACCCTGCACCTGATCATGAACTGTGGGAGTCGTTCGGACCGGCAGTTTCCGATGATTATAAGAAATATACCGAGGAAGAGGACTGCGTATCCGAATCCATGATGTTCAGGGAAGAGTGTAATTACCGTTTTGTCAACGGAACCAACAACGAGACGGATTCGTCGAATCAGATGGTCAATTTGTCCACAGCTGCGTCCCTGTATCTGCTGCCTGCGATCGACAATGCTGTAAAGCTCGAGTACACAACTGCAGAGAATGCTGAATGGATCAAGAAGTGCGTGCTTGAAGCTGCAGGCAAAGCGATGTTCGGTGAGAGATACGCGATCAGGGCTTGCAGAGAGTGGCTCGGCGTACCTGACAGCATCGGGGAAGACGGCAGAGTCCTCGGCGGAGTTATCGAGATGCTGCTGCAGTCGCTGGTATGCGGATATGAGATTGAAGCCTTCAATAAGGATGAGGTCATCTATGTGATCAACAGAGGCGATCTTGCGATCACCGGAACGCAGTCCCTGTGTGAGGCTCATCTCTACATGTGGAACGGCATGGTCAAGACTCTGGTCAATGCTATGTGGTCTGTATGGGAAGAGGATTCGCCTAAGGGCAAGATGAGAATCAGGATCGGCAAGAAGATTGACAAGTTCATGTAAGGAGGACTGCGATGAATAAGAATATTTTTGCACATGACGAATGGAAACGTTCAGAGCACATGGCAGTCAGGGAGTGTGTGGGATACTATCTGTTCACCCATCAGATCATGGAGGTTACCGGACCTGATGCCTGCAGATTCCTGGATTACATGTACCCGAACAATATAGCGAGCCTTGCTGTCGGCAGGGACAGATATACCACGATGCTCAATGATGACGGAGAGATAATCGATGACGTTGTAATCATGAGGCTCGAAGAAGATAAATACTGGGTGTCCACACTTTACGGAACACAGGCAGATGACTGGTTCTATTTCCACTCGGAGGATTATGACGTGGATGCAAGCGAGATCACTGATGAGTGGCACATGTTCGCAGTACAGGGACCGAAATCAAAGGATGTCATGAACAGCATTCTTGAAGGGAACGTTGATGATCTGAAGTTCTTCATGCATAAGTGGGATAAGCTCGGCGAAGCGGAAGTGCTTGTAAACCGCGGCGGATTCACAGGAGAGAAGTTCGGATACGAAGTATACTGCACCGCTGATGATGCAGATGCAGTACAGGACGCGATCGATGCAGCGGTCAGGGCAGCAGGCGGAAAGGAAGTTACAGAGTTCCAGGTATTTGCATGGACACTTCCTACTGAGGCGGGATTCTATTACATGAGAGATCTCGGCCACACCAATCCGTTTGAAGTCGGACTTGAGAAGAACATCAACTGGGACAAGGACTTCATCGGAAAGGCTGCACTTGAGAAAGTAAGAGAGAACGGACCTGCAAGAGAAATGGTCGGATTTGAAGTCTGTGATGAATGCGAGGACTTCTATATCACATCCAAGCAGTATGGCGGGCCGGGAGAACCGGTCTATATCGACGGTGAAGAAATCGGCCGTGTATCCAAGCTGGTATATTCATATGTGAAAAATGTAAACAACGGATATATCCTTGCAAAGAAGGACGTGCTTCATATCGGTGATAAGATCAAAATCCACGGATATGACTGCGTGATCACGGAAAAGAAGTGGCTGTAATACTGACGAAATAAGAATAACTCCGTTCCGTTCAGATTTCTGTCCGGGGCGGAGTTGCTTTTATTATGATGTCTGGGGAAAATGTACGGAAAGCCTGAACGGCATCTGAGAATGACGAACAGGAATGGGGTTTTTCTTCATGCGGTTCGGAAATTCAGCGAATTACTGAAAAGAAGACAGTAATGATCAAAAAAGGGTCACAATACGTTCTTTTAACCATTGTAAACATCTGATAATATAAAGTCTGCACGGATATGACAATCAATTTATCAGCCTAAGAATGTACCGCAGGAGGGAATGATATGGCATATAAGACAGATATCGAAATCGCACAGGAATGCGAAAAGAAAAAGATCACTGACGTAGCAAAAGTCGCAGGCATCGATGACAAGTATCTCGAGCTGTACGGCAACTACAAGGCAAAGATCGACTTCTCATTCCTTAAGGATAATGCAGATAAGAAGAACGGCAAGCTGATCCTCGTGACAGCTATCACACCTACTCCTGCAGGAGAGGGCAAGACAACAACTTCCGTAGGTCTTACAGACGGACTCCGTGCGATCGGCAAGAATGCGATCGTTGCGCTGAGAGAGCCTTCACTCGGACCTGTATTCGGCATCAAGGGCGGAGCAGCAGGCGGCGGATATGCCCAGGTAGTTCCGATGGAGGACATCAACCTCCACTTCACCGGAGACTTCCACGCTATCGGTGCAGCAAACAACCTGCTTGCAGCAATGCTCGACAACCACATCCAGCAGGGCAACGCTCTCGGTATCGATCCTAAGCAGATCACATGGAAGAGAGCTGTTGACATGAACGACCGTCAGCTCCGCAACATCGTTGACGGACTCGGCGGCAAGGCACAGGGCGTGCCTCGCGAAGACGGTTTTGACATCACAGTAGCATCCGAGGTAATGGCAGTACTCTGCCTGTCCTCAGATATCACTGACCTCAAGGAAAGATGCGGACGCATCATCGTAGGATATACATACGGCGGAGAGCCTGTAACTGCACACGACCTCAAGGCTGAGGGCGCTATGGCTGCACTCCTGAAGGATGCACTCAAGCCTAACCTCGTACAGACACTTGAAGGAACACCTGCATTCGTACACGGCGGACCTTTTGCCAACATCGCTCACGGCTGCAACTCAGTTACAGCTACAAGAATGGCTCTCAAGATCGGAGACTACATCGTAACAGAGGCAGGCTTCGCTGCTGACCTCGGCGCTGAGAAGTTCCTCGACATCAAGTGCCGCATGGCAGGTCTCAAGCCTGACGCAGTAGTAATGGTAGCTACAGTAAGAGCTCTCAAGTACCACGGCGGAGTTGCCAAGGCAGACCTCAACGAGGAGAACCTCGAAGCTCTCGAGAAGGGACTTCCTAACCTCCTCCAGCACGTCAGCAACATCAAGGACGTTTACGGACTCCCTTGCGTAGTAGCGATCAACGCTTTCCCTACAGACACCAAGGCTGAGCTCGACCTCGTCGAGGCAAAGTGCAGGGAGCTCGGAGTCAACGTTGCTCTGTCCGAAGTATGGGCAAAGGGCGGCGAAGGCGGCAAGGCTCTTGCTGAGGAAGTCGTAAGACTCTGCGACCAGCCGAATGACTTCAGATTCTCCTATGACCTCGACATGTCGATCGAAGAGAAGCTGGAAGCTATCTGCAAGAAGATCTATCACGCAGACGGCGTCACTCTCACACCGGGAGCAAGAAAGCAGCTCAAGAAACTCGAGGAGATCGGCTGCAGCGGAATGCCTATCTGCATGGCCAAGACACAATACTCCTTCTCAGACGATGCATCACTGCTCGGAGCACCTAAGGACTTCACCATCACGGTCAGAAATCTCAAGGTTTCCGCAGGTGCAGGCTTCATAGTTGCACTCACAGGCGATATAATGACAATGCCTGGACTGCCGAAGTCACCTGCAGCTGAGAGGATCGATGTAGATGAAAACGGAGTGATCAGCGGATTATTCTAAAGATACAGATCATAAGCCGGGGCGAAGGTCCCGGCTTATTTCAGAAAGAGGACGATTATGTTCACAGATAAGACGATAACTGAATTCATGGATGAGCTCGCTTCGAATGCACCTGTTCCGGGAGGGGGCGGTGCGGCAGCGCTTCTTGGCGCAGTCGGAGTTTCGCTCGGGGACATGGTCGGAGAGCTCACCACAGGCAAGAAAAAATATGCTGATGTGGAAGAGGATATTCAGAGGCTCATGAAAGAAGCGAAGGAGATCAAAGATGAATTCCTTCGCCTGATAGATGCCGATGCAGAGGCTTTTGCACCTCTTGCCAGAGCATACGGGATACCTAAGGACGAGCCCGGCCGCGATGAGATCATGGAAGAGGCGCTTAAGAACGGCGCAGCCGTACCTATGGACATAATGCGGACCTGCGGCAGGGCCCTGGATATCATTGAGGAGTTTGCAGAAAAAGGCTCGCGCCTTGCTGTCTCTGATGCCGGATGCGCTGCGGCAAGCTGCAAGGCTGCGATGCAGGCAGCATCGCTCAATGTCTTTATCAATACAAAATCCATGAAGGACAGGCAGCATGCAGAAGCTCTGAACGCAGAGGCGGATCAGCTGCTGGCAAAGTATACATTACTTGCGGACAAAATCTTTGATTCAGTAGCAGGTAAACTGAGATAATGTGACACCGGGGACGGTTCCTTTTGACACATTATGCCAATGGGGACGGTTCTCAATGACATATCTAAAAGCAGTTGGGAGAATATAAAATGGCTGAAATATTAAAAGGTGCACCGGTAGCTGCAGCTATCACCGCGCAGATGCAGAAAGATGTTGAAGGCCTTAGGGCAAAGGGCGTTGACCCGACGCTTGCCATCCTCCGCGTCGGAGAGAGGCCGGACGATCTCGCGTATGAGAGAGGCGCTTTGAAGAGGGCCGAGAAAGCCGGAGTTACAGTTAAGCAGGTCGTGCTGCCGGAGGATGTATCACAGGATGACTTCGACAGGACGCTCGCCGGGCTTAATGAGGACGCAGGCGTTCACGGGATCCTGATGCTCCGTCCGCTGCCTGCACAGCTTGACAATGAGCGCGCAAGGCAGATGCTGGCACCGGAGAAGGATATCGACGGATGCACCGACGGCTCACTTGCCGGCGTTTTTACCAATACTAAAACAGGATTCCCTCCATGCACCGCACAGGCGGCAATGGAGATGCTGCACTATTACGGATACGATGTAAAAGGAAAGAAAGTCGCAGTCATAGGCAGGTCACTGGTTATCGGAAGACCTGTTGCGATGATGCTGATGCATGAGAATGCGACAGTAGTCAACTGCCACACTAAGACTGTCGACGTTCCGTCGATCACACGAGAAGCGGACATCATAATCGCAGCTGCAGGCAGACTCAGAAACGTAACACCGGATTTCGTCAAAGAAGGCCAGGTGATCATCGATGTCGGCGTCAACTGGGATGAGGAGAAGGGCGGCATCGCAGGAGATGTTGACTTTGATGCAGTCGAGCCGCTGGTCTCGGCGATCACACCTGTTCCGGGCGGCGTCGGAACTGTAACCAGCTCGGTGCTCATCTCCCATGTCGTTGAGGCGGCAAAACGAACGATCGAGTAGTCAGAAACGATCCCCGGAGAACAGTTTGCGTTGACTGACAATGCATTTAATAAATACAATAGATGGCGGTAACAAGTGTTACTGATGGGGTCTTATCAGCATGCTATTATTACAGATGAGGAAGCGCGCTGCAGATCGTATTCAATAAGGGAAAAGAGGAAATTAATTATGGGCGTCAATTCACCAGCAGAGATCACTGAAATATGGATCAATAACGGAATCAAGAAGGCGAATCTGTCCGTGGGCAAAATGCTTGTCCTCGGGATGCTTGCCGGAGCATATATCGGATTTGGTGCGAACGTGTTCGTGCTTGCAACGGCTGCAGGAGGCGATCCGTTCCAGAGCATGGTCGCCAAGCTTATCGGAGCGGCTCTGTTCCCGGTCGGCCTGATGATGGTCATCCTGTGCGGGGCTGAGCTCTTCACAGGCAACAACCTTCTGACACTTGCTCTGATGGATAAGAAGATCACAGCAGGCAAAATGCTTAAAAACTGGGTGATCGTATACATAGGTAATCTGATCGGATCGGTACTGCTCGCGTTCGTTCTGGCTAAGAGCGGACTGTTTGCCGATGCCGCAGGTGAGAGAGCAATGGCGATCGCGGCTTCCAAGACTTCGATCCCGTTCATGCCTGCCGTACTCAGAGGTATTGGCTGCAACGTCCTGGTAGTCCTTGCGTGCTGGCTGCAGGCCGGAGCCAAGGATATGATCGGAAAGATCTTCGCTATCTGGTTCCCGATCATGATGTTCGTATTCGCAGGATTTGAGCACAGCGTAGCCAACATGACATACATCCCTCTGGGGATTTTCCTCGGTGCGGATGTTAGCTGGGGAGCATTCTTCCTCGCGAACCTGGTGCCTGTAACCATCGGCAACCTGATAGGCGGCGCAGTAGTGATACCGTTTGCATATTACTACGCATACAAGAAATAAACTGTAAACTGATAATTGACCGCAGTGGCATATACTGCTATTATTTAGGCACAATAGAACACGAAAGAACCTATTGGTAAAGTAGGAATGACGCGTCAAGTGCTGCAGGATGGGAAGTTGTCTGCAGACGAAGGGCAGGGCCCGCGGTGTCATCTCCGCTTCCGTTGCCGCTGAAGAGACTTCTTTGTGGCAATAGTTTTATCTTAATGTTTTTAGGTAGGCTGATGCCGGAAAGGAGTTTTTATTATGGATGTAAAATCCTTTGCAAACAGGACCGGACGCACGCGTACCCAGCAGCTTGCGACTGATGCTTTGCTCGCTGCGATGTGCGTAGTACTTGGATTCATGTCGATCAGGATCGGCAATATCATGAAGATATCGCTGGAGGATTTCCCGGTCATACTGGCTGCGCTGATGTACGGACCGGGAGAGGGAATGATCGTAGCCTTCGTAGGCATATTCCTGTATCAATTGCTGAGTTTCGGCATAACTGCGACAACTTTGCTTTGGGTACTTCCGTTCGTCGTAGTCGGAGGACTTGCCGGGCTCTATGCGAAAAAATTCAATTTCAACAATGAGCCTAAACAGATCCTGGGAGTATTCCTCGTTTCAGAGATACTCATCTGCCTTCTCAATACCGGCGCGATCTATGTTGATTCCAAAATGTTCGGCTACTACTACCCGACAATCATCACAGGCATGATCGCGATCAGGATGGTTACAGCAATCGGAAAGGGCATCGTCCTCGGACTGATATCTCCACCGCTGCTGAAGACTCTTTCAAGGGTGACCGGTAACGGAAGAAGAGCGATCAAATAAAAAAGGAATATTGCAGAGCAAACTAAAATCCGGAGTCCCATCAGTTCAGGGGGCTCCGGTATTATTATCTGAAAAAGCGGCTATATTCCGAGTTCAAACTTAAGCTGTGGTGTAAGAGGCTCGTAGTTTATCATCTCGAAGTCCTCGAGATTGATGTCTGAGAACTCGCAGCCGGCTTCCTTGTGAAGCACAAGCTGAGGATCAGCCGGAGCTTCTCCGGATGCTTTCTCTGCGGCTTCAAGCTCCGCGGCTCTTCTGAGCATCTCGTCTGCATTCTCCATATGGCGGTCGTAGATCTGCTCGTTGGCTACGAAGTGGGTGAAGACGCCGGGCTCTTTGCCCGTAACCCTTGCGATCATCATCAGGAGAGCGGCGTACTGGATCTCGTTGATCCCGCCTGCGCCTGATGCAGTCAGCATGTCACCGGACCTCTGGATGAGGACCATATCGAGATAGTCGCCGCGGACATTCCATATTGTAAGGAATGCGCATGGAGCAAGACCCGGGGTCTCGTGAAGATCGGTCTCCTGCCACAGGGAGACGACCTTGCGGCGGCCGTAAGGGTCTTTTTTGATATTATCGATCAGCTGGTTCATGAGATCATAGCGCTTTACGGTCGCTCCGTATCTCTGGCCGATCGTTCCGTCGCCTATATCCCACGGATCCCACCATGTGACACCCATCTCCTTCATTTCGGAAAGGACATTGGTAGGGTTCTTATATATAGTGAATATCTCCCTGATGCCGGTCTTCCATGCCTGGCGGCGGAGTGTGCATACAGGGAACTCACCCTTCGACAGGTCGTATTTGCGCATCACGTGATTGACGCTGATAGTGTGCGCCGGAGTTCCGTCCTCATACTTAGGGCGCGGATTCTCATCCTTGTATCCGTTATCGAGGATGTTGTGTATATCATCTACAAGATATCTGTCTGCCTTGGTCATCTCAATTCTCCTGTAAGATATCTGATCACTGTTTAATTATCCGATTGCTACAATTATAAATTGCAGCATCAGCGCAGGCAAGTCTAATCTCTTCGTGCAAAAATATGACAATGAGAACCGTCCCCATTGTCATAAAATGTGAAAAAAGAACCGTCCCCAATGACACACACCCGTTGTCACATAGTGTATTATATGCGTATGGACAGGATTCTTGAGACTGCGGTGACGTATCTGAATAGAAGGGATTCACTGATATACTCTTACCACGGGAACACTTTCCTCCAGGACGGTGAGCTGACAGATCCGGATAATGGAGGCAGGGGCAGGATCGACTGCTCCACGCTGGTGCATCTGGCTATGGCCGGCATGGGCTACGGGGACAGTCCGTATGTGACCGGGGATGACGGTAAGTTTTTCGATGCGCTGTGTCCGTGGTATGATACAATCATCACGTTCAGAGACTTGTTTCTGAAGTATTCCGACCGCAGCTGCGATATCCGCCGGGCCTACGGGCTTGCGAGATACTGCAGGGAAAATGGCATGGAAATCGGGCAAAACGATGAACGCAGGCCGGGTGACCTTGTGTTCTTCGATGCGCCGCCTTCAGTATATGAAGAGTACGTTAAGTATGGTGCGTACATGGCTGTATCTCATGTCGGAATAGTCACTGCGGACACAGATATAATGATCAATGCGACCGGAAGAAGCGACCACAGGTACAATGCTCAGCATGATCCGGTGCAGCTGACAAGGATAGAAGACAGGGGGACACCTGTCATAACTGCAAGAATGACGTTTTAGAAAAAGGATGGCGAGGGACCTTAATGGAAACGAAGGAGATTCTGGAAAGATATAAAAACGGAGAAATAACACTCGAGGAGGCCGAGCACTACTTCAGCCGCAAGCCGTTCGAGGAGCTCGGATATGCCAAGCTGGATATGCACAGGGAGGTCCGCTCGGGATTCCCTGAGGTGGTTTACTGTGCAGGCAAGCCGGATGAGTTCATAGTGAACATCTACAGGACTCTCCTGGAGAAGAACGGCGAGGTGTTCGGTACACGTGCGACTCAGCACCAGTATGAGCTGGTGAAGGAAGCTATTCCGAACATCGAGTATGATCCGGTGTCACATATATTAAAGAAGGAAAGAGATAAAAAGCATACGGGCAAAGTTGCTGTATGCTGCGCAGGTACTGCGGACATTCCGGTCGCAGAGGAAGCTGCACAGACAGCGGAGTTCTTCGGCTGCAATGTTGTCCGCACCTATGATGTAGGTGTCAGCGGGATACACAGACTGCTCTCAAGAGTGGATGACCTGCAGGAGGCCAACTGCATAATAGCTGTAGCAGGCATGGAGGGCGCCCTTGCAAGCGTAGTAGGGGGACTTGTGAGGAACCCTGTCATCGCGGTGCCGACTTCGGTGGGATACGGCGCGAGCATGCACGGGCTGTCCGCGCTTCTGACGATGATCAATTCCTGTGCAAACGGGATCGCAGTCGTCAATATAGATAACGGGTATGGAGCGGGCTATCTGGCAACTCAGATAAACAGGCTCGCAGGGAACGGAGAAGAATAATGAAGACTTTATACATCGACTGCGGCATGGGAGCTGCAGGAGACATGCTGACCGCAGCGCTGCTGGAGATAGCATGCAGGACTGAAAGCGGCCGTCCTGACAGAGAAGCCATAGAAAAGTTCGCTTCCGGGTTCAATAAGATCGGTATCCCGGGAGTCGGGATGAAGGCAGTGCAGTCCGAAAAGATGGGAATCACAGGTACGCACGTGCACATCTATGTGAATGGCGAAGAGGAGCACGAGCCTGAAGTGCCTCATGAACACGGACATCACCACCACCATGTTCACCGCTCGATGAAGGACATCGAGGAGATCATCAGCGGACTGGCAATAGACGATGCAGTAAAAGAGGATGTCCTGAATGTGTACAGGATAATCGCAGAAGCGGAGGGTGCTGTCCACGGAAAGCCTGCAGGTGAGGTCCACTTCCACGAAGTGGGCACCATGGATGCTGTCGCTGATGTGACTGCGGTATGCATGCTGATGAGAGAGATCGCCCCTGAAGAGGTCATAGCTTCGCCTGTAGCTACCGGCTACGGATCGGTCAGATGCGCACACGGCGTTTTGCCTGTGCCTGCACCTGCTACAGCCCTGATACTCCGCGGAGTACCTGCCTATGCGGGAGACATAGAGGGAGAACTCTGCACACCTACCGGCGCAGCACTTGTAAAATATTTTGCACAGAAATACTCGCAGATGCCTGTCATGAGCACCGAAGCGATAGGCTACGGACTCGGAACTAAGGATTTTGCGAAAGCAAACGTGATCCGCATCTTCTACGGAAGCAAGGTGGATATGTAACACAGGAGGTCGGAAAGTGAGTCTGAACAGTACTCCATCAGGAGAAAGGATACACATAGGAATATTCGGAAAGAGAAATGCCGGCAAATCAAGCGTTATAAACGCTCTTACCGGCCAGAATCTGGCCATAGTCTCTGATGTGCTCGGAACGACTACGGATCCGGTGCAGAAGGCGATGGAGCTGCTCCCTCTCGGGCCTGTCGTAATGATAGATACCCCGGGGCTCGATGACGAGGGTGAACTCGGTGCGCTCAGGATCAGGAAGGCATACCAGATGCTGAACAAGAGCGACATCGCACTTCTTGTAGTAGACGGAACAGTGGGCTTCACAGAGGAAGACTTCAGGATACTTGACAGGATCATAGATAAGGATATCCCGTATGCAGTCGTGCTGAACAAGGCTGACCTTGCTGCGGACAAGGACAAAGTGACTGAGCAGCTGAGAAGCAGGTGCGGTGCCGGCGGGGCTGCAGCAGATGACTCCAGGATCATGTGGGTCAGTGCGGAGGATAAGACCAATATAAATGAGCTGAAGGAGCTGATAGCATCGCTGGCTCCGTCAGAAGATAATGACAGACGGATAGTAGGTGACCTGATCGGATCGGATGATCTTGTCGTACTGGTAATACCAATAGATAAGGCGGCTCCGAAAGGCAGGCTGATCCTGCCTCAGCAGCAGACCATCCGTGACATACTCGAGTCCGATGCCGCGGCTGTTGTCGTAAAGGAAAACGGGCTGAAAGAGGTGTTCCGCTCGCTGGACAGAAAGCCGGCGCTGGTAATAACAGACAGCCAGGTCTTCAAACGCGTGGCTGAGGAGACTCCTGAAGGCATCCCGTTCACATCGTTCTCGGTACTGTTCTCCAGATACAAGGGCGACCTGGAAGCACAGGTAAAGGGAGCGCATACTCTGGATGAACTTGAGGACGGAGACACCATCCTCATATCCGAGGGATGTACACACCACAGGCAGTGCGGGGACATCGGAACCGAAAAGCTGCCTGCGTGGATAAGAAAGCACAGCGGCAAGGACCTGAAATTCGAATTCACAAGCGGGACGGAGTTCCCGATGGACATAGAGCAGTACCGGCTGATCGTCCACTGCGGAGGCTGCATGCTCAATGAGAAGGAAATGAAATACCGCCTGAAGTGTGCTGCGGACGCAGGCGTTCCGATGACTAACTACGGCACGGCCATAGCGCACATGAACGGCATACTCGATAAGAGTCTGGAAGTTTTCAGGAAGTAAGGCATGGACCTGAAAGACGCCAAGAGAGAACTGAGAAAAGAGAAAATCGCGGCACGTGAAGCGCTCACTGAAGAAGAGCGCTTCAGTTGTTCTGCCGCTGTCTGCAGACGTATCACTGAAACGCATGCATACAGAGACGCCGGAACGGTCTTCGCATACAAGTGGGTCAGAGGAGAAGTGAAGCTTGATGCTCTTGAGGAGGCAGCTGCACGTGACGGTAAAAGATTAGTGTATCCGCTCTGCATCAGCAGGACTGAGATGACCGCTGTGGAGCCGGGAGACGGTGAGGATGCATGGAAGGACAGCGGCTCATTCGGAATAAGGGAGCCCGATCCGGAAAAGGGAAGGATCTGTGGTCCGTCAGAGATAGATCTGGTCATATGTCC
>Ga0256404_1000941_pt1 | contig 73782 bp, 62 predicted proteins | sample RumenRJG_01DNA_FD_185990 | JGI IMG/M metagenome (GOLD analysis project Ga0256404, IMG submission 185990) | Bovine rumen microbial communities from Lethbridge, Alberta, Canada - RJG_01 | ecosystem: Host-associated > Mammals > Digestive system > Stomach > Rumen | place: Canada: Alberta | collected...
ATCGTGTTCCGACTGCCTGAGAGTGGCAAAACTGTCACAAAGACAATGCCCATGAAACGACATCAGCGAATAGCAAAACTATTCACTGGCGAATTTTGGGGTATGCGATGACGAAGTCAGGAAAAAGTGGCTGAAATCAAATCGAATAAAAATCAAATGGGTGGAGACTGCAGTGCGTCGCCACCCATTTGGGGATAGTTATGAGTTGTTGAGTCAAATCAAACTGAATATCGTGCCCGAAGCCTCAGTAATCGAAGTGAGACTTGTGTAGATGCAGCTTGCAAGACCCACCAGCACGATGCCAAGGCCGCAAATGATGAGCATCAACTTCTCGTTCCAGGCCGACTTGACCCGTGGTATCACACACTCATCCTGACGGATAAACATGGCCTTGACCACAAGCAGGTAGTAGTAGAGCGAGATGATGGTGTTGATCAATGCAATGAGCACCAGGATGTAGAGCGAGTAGTCGGTTGCATTGTGCAAGGTGCCTGCAAACACGAAGAACTTGCTGAAGAAACCCGCAAACGGCGGGATGCCGCCCAGCGAGAACATGGCCAGCATCATCGTGAACGAGAGCCAGGGATTGGTGTTGAACAGGCCGTTGTAGTCGTCGATCGTGAGTTTGCCCGTGTTGCGCTCGATCACACTGGCAACGCCGAAGGCGGCCAGGTTGCTCAGGATGTAGACCAGCACATAATACATCATCGAGGCCATGCCCAGGGTGTTGGCAGCAATCACGCCAAGCACGATGTAGCCTGCCTGCGATATCGACGAGAATGCGAGGAAGCGCTTGATGTTGCGCTGGCGCACAGCAAACAGGTTGCCTATGGTGATCGTGAGCACAATCACTGCATAGAGCATCCACTTCCACACGTCGGCATAGACGGCGCCGAAAGCCTGAACCAGGATGATGAGGAAGGCAAATGCCGCAGCACCCTTCGACACCACGCTCAGGTAGCTGGTCACAGCCGTGGGAGCGCCCTCATACACATCGGCAGTCCACAGGTGGAACGGCACCAGCGAGAGCTTGAAGCCCACGCCTGCGATGACAAATGCCAGCGCTGTGATGAGCAGAGCCGAGTGGGCAGCCTTGCCCAGGATGAAGCTCTGTGCCACCTGGCTGTACATGAGCGAGCCCGTCATTCCGTAGACAAAAGAGATGCCCAGCAACAGGATTGCCGACGAGAAAATGGCGGTGAAAATATACTTGGCCGCAGCCTCGTGGCTCTCGTAGTGATTCTTCTCAAAGGCTGCCATCGCAGCAATGGGCAGCGAGGCGGTCTCGAGACCGATGTAGAAGAGCAAGAAGTTGCGCGCCGACACCATCATATACATGCCAAAGAGCGTGAGCAGCGTGAGCTCGTAGAACTCGCCGCGGCGCACTGCGATAAAGTCGCTGTTGCTCCATTTCATGGCTTGCAGTATCACCAGGAAGGCTCCTATGTTGAGGATAGCCTTCATAGCCCATGTGGCTTGCGACTGCTCAAACATGCCGGCAAAGGCAGTGCCTGTCGACGCCGGGATGAAACTGAATATAGTGAAGATGCCAAACACGACAGCTGTGAAGGCTGGCAACGACCTCTGGCTGCTCTGGGGCATAAAAGTGTCGTAGAGAAACACTAACAAGAAGACGACCAGCAGGCCAATCTCTTGCGGCATCATTAAAAATTGAGAATAATCCATTTTTATATGTTATGTTCGATTTTTACAGGTTCAACACTTTTATTGCATCACTACAGGAAAATAATCCTTGAGTGCATTCACCACAGGCAGGAAGCTGTTGCTGATGATGTTGACAAAGAAGTTGGGGAAGCATCCTATTGCGGCCACAGCCACCATCAATGTCACTGTCGACAGGCGTTCAAACCAGGTGGCATCGGTGAGCTTGCGGTGAGCCTCGTTCTGCACAGGGCCGAAGAGCAGCTTGCCCACGACACGCAGGATATAGACAGCTGTGATGACAATCGAGGTCGTGGCAATGACAGTGAAGACGCGACGGAAGATGTCGCTGTTCAACCACGAGCCGAAGAATATCGTCATCTCGGCCACAAAGCCACTCAAGCCTGGCAGGCCGAGCGAGGCAAGACCGGCAATGATGTAGCCCACGCCCAGGTAAGGCATGATGTGCATCATGCCGCCCATGTCGCGAATGTCGCGCGTGTGGGTGCGGCCGTAAATCATACCGATGAGGGCAAAGAAGAGCGCTGTCATGAGGCCGTGAGAGAGCATCTGCAGCACGGCACCCGTCATGGCCGTTTGGTTGAACATGAGGATGGCGAAGAGCACCATGCCGCAGTGGCTCACCGACGAGTAGGCATTGATATACTTGAGGTCGGTCTGCACACATGCGCTAAATGCGCCATAGACGATGCTGATGCCCGTGAGCGTGAGAAATATCCAGCCCAGCTGCGCTGCGGCATAGGGCATCAAGAAGATGGCGATGCGGAAGCAGCCGTAGCCTCCCAGTTTCATGAGCACGCCGGCATGGAGCATCGACACCGCTGTGGGGGCCGAAGCATGGCCGTCGGGCGACCATGTGTGGAAGGGGAACATGGCGCCAAGCACGCCGAAGCCCACAAAGGCCATCGGGAAGAGGAAGAGCTGCCAGTTGTGAGGAATGGCATTGTTGTGAGCCACCTCAAGCAGATTCATCGTGAGGGCGCCAGGATTGGTGCTCGAGTGGAAGTAGATGCCCAGAATACTCAACATGAGAAATGCCGACCCGCCCATGAGCATGAGCGTGAGCTTCATAGCCGAGTAGTTCTTGTTGCCCGAGCCCCACACGCCGATGAGCAGATACATGGGGATGAGGGCCACCTCATAGAACATGAACATAGTGAACAGGTCGATCGAGATGAAGAAGCCAAACACACCTGTCGAGAGCAGGAAGAACCACATGAAGAACTGACGTGGCAGCGGGTCCATCTTCCACGAGGCAAACACACCGGCAAACACGATGAAAGCCGAGAGCAGAATCATGGCCACCGACACGCCGTCGACGCCAAGGGCCAGTTTGATATTAAGTGGAGCATACCAAGTCCACGACTGCGTGAGCAGCATCTCGGCATTGTTGCCGGCGCCGCGTTGCTGCAGGAAATAGTAGACCAGGTACAGGGCAAGCGCCATCAACACTGAGGCGCCCGTCACTGCAACGGTCCTAATGGCCTTGATGCCCTTGTTTTGACACAGAGCCAGTCCGCCGAGTGTGAGCACGGGGACGATAACAAAATAAATCAGTATATTATCAAAAATCATAATCTTTGTAATTGAGCAGTACCGTAGCTTAGATTAACACACACAGCATGGTGACAATTGCGATGGCGAGAGCACCCATCAAGTAAACATACACATAGGACTGGATGGCGCCGCCTTGCAACTTGCGTATCGAGTAGCTGATAGAGTTGGTGCCGTCGGCCAGCAGATTCATGAAGCCGTCGATGATGTGACGGTCAAACCATGCAATGGGCTTGCAGATGGCTTGGAAGATAATCTTGTGGGTGATGAACTGATAGAACTCGTCCATGTAGAAGCGGTGGTAGGCGGCAGTCCAGAGGCCCAGGGCAGCATTCTTCATGCGCGTGGGCACGTTGTTCTCCTTGTAGTACAAGGCAGTGGCCAAGCCTATGCCCACCACGGCCACGCAGATGCTGGCTATGGCGACGGGCCACTCGGTGTGGGTCTCGAGCGGAGCGCCGTTGGCCGTGACCATGTCGTGGGCAGGCACAAAACCAGCCACGCACGACACAGCTGCCAAGATGATGAGCGGCAGGGTCATGGTCCAGGGCATGTCGTGGGGAGCATGCTTGCCAGCGGGCGTGTCATGTTTTTTCCAGAAGAAGATGAGATAATAGGTACGGAACATGTAGAAGGCCGTCATGCCAGCCACAAGCATCATCCAGATGCCCCAGCCCACATTCTTGTGGAAGCAGGCCACGATAATCTCGTCCTTGCTGAAGAAGCCGGCAAAGGGCGGGATGCCCGAGATGGCCAGGCAGCCAATGAGGAAGCAGATGCTCGTGATGGGCATGTACTTGTGCAGGCCGTGCATCTGGTCGTTCTCGTTGCTGCCGATGCAGTGAATGATTGAGCCGGCGCACAAGAAGAGCAGAGCCTTGAACATGGCATGAGTGAACAGGTGGAACTGGCTGGCCATGTAGCCCAGCGAGCCCTCGCCTGTCATGCTCGTGCTCACTGCCAGGGCAGTCATCATGTAGGCAATCTGCGATATTGTAGAGAAAGCCAGGGCACGCTTGATGTCGCTCTGCACGCAAGCCACGGCAGCAGCATAGAATGCAGTGAAGGCACCCACCACAAGGATGGTGTTCATAACGGCAGGATTAAGCACATAGACGGGGAACATGCGCGCCACCAGGAACACACCTGCCACAACCATGGTGGCGGCATGTATCAGGGCCGACACAGGAGTGGGGCCTTCCATGGCGTCGGGCAGCCAAATGTGCAGGGGGTACATGGCCGACTTGCCGGCACCGCCTATGAATATCATGGTGAGCGACCAGGCTATGGCCGAGCAACCCATGAAGGAGCCCGTGCACGCAGCGATGGTCGATTGCGGATTGTCGAGCAGGCTGGCCACCACATTGTGGCTCGAGTCTTTGAAGAAGTCGAGTGTGCCTGTGTAGTAGCTTATCACAATCACGCCCAGCAGGAAGAAGAGGTCGGCCAAGCGGGTGACGATGAAAGCCTTCTTAGAGGCATGAATGGCTGCTGGCGAAGTGTAGTAGAAGCCAATGAGCAAGTAGGACGAAACGCCCACCATCTCAAAGAAGATAAACATCTGGAAAATATTGGTCGAAACCACCAGACCCAGCATTGAGAACGTGAAGAGCTGCAAGAAGGCGTAGTAGCGCTGGAAGCCCTTTTCGGGCTTGCCGGCCTCGTCGCTCATGTAGCCAATGCTGAACAGGTGCACCAGAAACGAAACTGTCGACACCACGACGAGCATCATGGCCGAGATGGGGTCGATGAGCACGCCCAGGCGTGCCACCAGCTTGCTTGAGAAACTGAGCCAGTCCCAATTGTAGGGGATAATCGTGGCATGCACGCCGTTGACCAGCGGCGTGCCGAAGAAATAGGTCAGGGCTATGCCATAGCAGATGACCAGGGTGACCAGCATCGAGGCTGTGCCTATCCAGCCCGTGGCCTTCTTGCCCATTTTCACACCCGCGATGCCCAAAAACAGGAACATGAACAGCGGGATAGCCAAGACGAGTATAGATAAATCGAAAGACATAACTTTTTAAAATTTCAATTTAGTGATTTGATTGATGTCCACCTTCTTGGCCACGCGATACACGTTGATTACTATTGCAAGAGCCACAGCAGTCTCGGCCGCAGCGATGGCAATGGCAAACAGGGCGAAAAACATTCCGTCGATCGTGCCAGGGAACAAATATCTATTAAACACGGCAAAGTTGATATCGACCGAGTTGAGCATGAGCTCGAGCGAGATCAAGATTGCAATCATATTTTTGCGGGTGATAAACCCGTAAACGCCACAGCCAAACATCACGAGGCTGGGAACGAGATACATGAGCAATGTTAAATCCATAATTTATATTCCTCCTCTTGATTTTTTTAGCGGCGACGTGCAATGACTACACCGGCAATGATACATGCAAGCAATAAAACACTAATTGCCTCGAAAGGCAGCAGATAGCCCACGGTGTTGGTGTCGAGCAAGGCATGACCCAGGGTGGCCATGTCGTAGTCGCCCTCTCCGGCAGGCACGAGCGTCTGGTAGCAGAACTTGCCGTAGCTCACGAGCGCATAGCCGCACACAGCCACTCCCAGAAGGGCGGCACACAAGCCCAGTGTTCTCTTGTGGGAGGTCACGGGTTGGGCGTTCTTGCCAGGCTTGTGGGTGAGCATGATGGCAAACACAAACAGCACTGCTATGCCACCGGCATAGACAGCGATCTGCACCGCGCCCAGAAACTGGAAGTCCATCTGGAAGTAGACAACTGCGGTTGAGAGCAGCACAAAGAGCAAGTAGGTGGCTGCGCGCAGTATCTTCTTGGTCGTCACTGTCAGTACCGAGAACACGATAATTGCAATTGCAATTATGAAATACAGAATGATATTTCCTACTGAATCCATTATATGTTATTTTTCATTATTTTCAACTTTATTGTCGGGAGCCTTGGCGCCCGAAGCCGGTAGCGGGGCCTGTGGGGCTGGAGCTGCAGCGCTCGCAGCCTTGGGCTGGCTGGCTGGCTGGGCCGGTTGGGCAGCAGGGCTGGCTGCTGCAGGCTTGGGAGCAGGGGCAGGTTTCTCCTTCTCGGGAAGATAGTTGAGCTGCTTGAGCAGAACTTGGCGCTGGAACACCGACTGTTCAAAGTCGTTGCTGAACCGTATTGCATGCGTCGGGCACGTGAGCACACACAGGTTGCAGAATGTGCAGCTGCCCAGGTCATACATGTAGCGGTCGAGCTTCATTTTCTTTTTGCCATTGGGCAGGTCTACCATCTTGGTAATGACCTGAATGGTGCCGTTGGGGCAATTGCGTTCACACGTTTTGCAAGCGATGCACTTGTGATAGCCCTCGTCGTCGTAGATAAATTCCAACGTACCTCTAAATCTCTCGGGGATTTTCTTTGTAGCCCTGTTTTCGGGGTACTGTTCGGTAACCTTAGGTGTCACAAGTTCCTTGCCTGTGACCTCCATACCCTTAATCAGGCTGTGAAAACCTGTAAAAAGAGAAGAGAAATACTCCTTAATGCTCATAAGTATAAGTCTATATCTTGTCTTTAATACGCGCTATGCCGTTTTTTTTAAATTAAAAGAGAGGCGCCCTTGCAGGCATAGCACTCTCGCACGAAGCGCCTCTCTTGAAAAATATGGGTCGCGGGCTGCGTCAACGCTCCACCTGGCCGCCTATGATGTCGAGCAGCTCGGTGGTGATGCTTTGCTGGCGCAACTTGTTGTACTCGAGATTGAGGTCGTCGAGCAGGTCCTTGGCGTTGTCGCTGGCCGTCTGCATGGCCATCACGCGGGTGGCTTGCTCCGAGGCCGAGGCCTCGGTAAAGACTTCCTGCATCATGGAGCGTATGTAGAGCGGCAGCACGCTGTTGAAGATGCTGTTGGCATCGGGTTCAAAAAGGCAAGGACTGTTGGCAGCCTGCTTGTCGGCAGCCTGCTCCAGTGCCTGGTAGCTCACCGGCAGCATTTGGTCGCATGCCGGGCGCTGGCGGCTCGTGCTCACAAAGTGCATGTATTGCAGCAGCACGCGGTCGCACTCCTTGTCGAGGAAGCGGCGCAGCAGCATCGCGGTGAAGTCGTGCAGCTGGTCGACGGTGCTGCGGGTGTTGATGTAGTCGACAGTCTCGACCGCAAAACCTGCATCTTTGACGTGCTGCACTGCTTTCACAATTTTCTTGCCAACGGGGATAACGGTTATGGCAACATCATTGCCGAGCTCGTCGCGCACCTTCTTTACGGTCGACATGAGCGACTTGAGAATGTTGACGTTGTAGGCGCCGCACAGGCCGTCGTCGGACCCGAAGACCACAATAGCGACCTTCGACACCTCACGGGTCGTGATGAGCGGCGACGAGAACTCGCCATCGGTTGCAAGCAAGTGGCCGAGCACGCTTTGCACCATGTTGCGATAAGGCAGCATGCGCTGCACCTGCGCGGTGTACTTGTGCATCTTGGCACTGGATATCATCTTCATGGCCGAGGTTGTCTTCTCGGTCGACGACACTGAGCCAATTCTAGTTTTTAATTCTCGTAATGTTGACATAATTAAACTGTTATTTCACCATTAAGCTGAATACTTGCCTGCAATTTCGGCAGCGGCTGCAGTGAGCTTGGCCTTGACCGCGTCGTCGATCTTGCCGCTCTTGAGCACATCGAGCACATCGGCCTGATGCTTGGCGTGCAAGTACTGGATGAATAGCTTCTCAAACTCGGCCACCTTGTCGATGGGCACCTTCTGCAGCAAGCCATTGACGCCGCAGAAGATGACAGCCACCTGGTCCTCGACGGGCCAAGGCTGATACTGGGGCTGGATGAGGAGCTGCTGATTCTTGCGGCCGGTGTCGATGGTCTTGGCCGTAACGGGGTCGACGTCGCCGCCAAACTTGGTGAACGACTCGAGCTCGCGGTACTGGGCCTGGGCTATCTTGAGCGTGCCGGCCACCTTCTTCATGCACTTGATTTGCGCATTGCCGCCCACACGCGACACCGAGATACCCACGTTCACAGCCGGACGCACACCGCTGTTGAACAAGGCGCTCTCAAGGTAAATCTGACCGTCGGTGATCGAGATCACGTTGGTGGGGATATAGGCCGAGACGTCGCCGGCCTGTGTCTCGATGATGGGCAGTGCCGTGAGCGAGCCACCGCCCTTGACACGATCTTTGAGCACGGCAGGCAGGTCGTTCATCTGTGCAGCCACTTCCTGGCTGTCGTTGATCTTGGCAGCACGCTCGAGCAAGCGGCTGTGCAAGTAGAAGATGTCGCCAGGATAAGCCTCGCGGCCCGAAGGTCGCTTGAGGATGAGCGATATCTCGCGGTAGGCCACGGCCTGCTTGGAGAGGTCGTCGTACACCACCAGGGCGTCGCGGCCCGTGTCGCGGTAGAACTCGCCGATGGCAGCGCCGGCAAAGGGCGCATAGTAGCGCATGGCGGCCGAGTCGCTGGCATTGGCGGCAATCACGCAGGTATAGGGCATGGCGCCGTGCTGGATGAGCGAGTTGACCAGTGTGGCCACAGTCGAGGCCTTCTGGCCGATGGCCACGTAGATGCAGAACACCGGCTTGCCGGCTTCGTATTCCGACTTTTGATTGATAATCGTATCGAGAGCAATGGCAGTCTTGCCAATCTGGCGGTCGCCAATGATGAGCTCACGCTGGCCGCGGCCAATGGGGATCATCGAGTCGATAGCCTTGAGGCCCGTCTGCAGCGGCTGCTCGACGGGCTGGCGGAAAATCACGCCAGGGGCCTTGCGGTCGAGAGGCAGGCGCAAGCGTTCGCCCTCGATGGGTCCCTTGCCGTCGATGGGCTCGCCCAGGACGTTGATGACGCGTCCCATGAGGCCTTCACCCACGGGGATAGAGGCGATGCTGCCTGTGCGCTTCACGGTCATGCCCTCCGACACCGAGTTGACCTTATCGAGCAGGATAACGCCAACGTTGCTTTCCTCGAGGTTCATGGCCACGCCAGTCACACCGTTTTCAAACTCAACGAGCTCGTTGGCTTCGACATTGTCGAGGCCGTAGACGTGGGCCACGCCGTCGCCCACGTCGAGCACAGTGCCCACCTCCTCGAAGGAGACCTTGCGCTGAACGTCGCTGAGTTCCTGTTTCAGTATTTCAGATACTTCACTTGGGTTTATCATCTCACTATTTAATTAACTTAGGAGTTTTAAACGCAATTTGCTTAATTCATTCTTAACCGATGCGTCGAGCACTTGCCCGTCGACGTTGATGGTGAAGCCGCCTATCAGGTCCTTGTCGACCTTGAAAGACTGCTCCAGCGTCTTTGAGCCCAGGTGTTTCTTGACGACATCGAGTATGCCGTTGATTTCGTTGTCGGGCAGCTTGGCAGCTGTGACAACCTCAACGTGGGCGATCGAGCACTGGCGGCGGTACAATTTGATGTAGGCCTGTGCAATCAATCGCAGGAAGTCAACACGGTTCTTCTTAATCACCAGTAGCAAAAAACGGTCGAACGCGCCGCCAGCCTTGGCGCCGGCAGCCGTAAGAATCACTTTTTCCTTCTCATCGACAGCGATGAAGGGGTTGTTCACAGCTGTCTTGAGAGCCGTATTGGCGGCATAGCTCTGCTCGAGCTGCTTCATCTCGTCGTAGACGCTGGCCTGCACGCCCTCTTGCGAGGCGAACTTGAAGAGCGCCTTGGCATATCGATTGGGAATCAGTCCGTCGTTCATAATATCTACTTAGTTTTTAGACTCAACCTCGTTTAACAATTTATCGACCAGGTCTTTCTGAGCTTTGTCGTCGGCCATGTTCTTGCGTATCACCTGCTCGGCAATCGACAGGGCATAGCCACTGATTTCCTGGCGCAGCTGCTGCTCCGATTCCTTGCGGGCTTGCTCGATAGAAACCTGTGCAGCGTCGGTCACTTTTTTAGCCTCCACGGCAGCCTGACCCTTAGCCTCTTCAATAATCTGAGACTTCATCTTGTCGGCATCGCGGAGTATGTCAGCCTGTTGTTTGCGAGCCTCGGCAATTACCTGTTCTGCCTCAGCCTTGGCATTGTCAAGATGCGCTTTAGCCTCTTGAGCATAGGCCACACCTTTGTCGATCAAGTCGGCGCGTTCTTCCATCGACTTCACGACATAGGGCCATGCATACTTTGCCAGGATGAAATAGAGGCACAGGAATGCCACAAACATCCAGAACACCAGGCCAAACTCAGGCACAAACAATTCCATATAAAAACTGACTCAATTAAATTAACCCATGAAAATGCAAAGGATGCAGACGATGAGGGCGAAGAAGGCAACACCCTCGATAAGAGCGGCAATCACGATCATGTTGCTACGGATGTCGCCAGTCGACTCAGGTTGACGGGCAATAGCTTCCATGGCCGAGCCACCAATTCTACCAATACCGATACCAGCTGCGATAGCTGCGATACCTGCACCAATACCAGCTCCCATTACTGCCAGGGCTGCTGCTGCTAAAATCATACTTAACATAATTCTAAATTTTTAATTGTTTTATTTTCGTTTGTTGTTATTTCACTGTGGTTTGCGGTTCCTCTTCATGTACATGCGCCATGGAGATGAACATGGTGGAAAGGATGGTGAACACATAGGCTTGGATGAAGCTCACCAGGGTGTCGAGAAGCAACATGAAGAGCGACAGGGCCAGCGAGAGCACCGTGGTGCCTGCACCGGCAATGACGCCAAACATTGCGCTGAAGATGAAGATGAGCATCGTGAAGACGATGACCACCATGTGGCCGCCAAGCATATTGGCAAAGAGACGAATCATCAGGGCCAACGGCTTGGTGAAGATGCCGAAAAGCTCGATCACTGGCATGAGCGGCACAGGGCACTTGAGCGCCAGGGGCACGTCGGGCCAGAAGATCTCTTTCCAGTATTCCCTGGTCCCGGTGAAATTGGTGACCAAGAAGGTGCACAGGGCCAGAAACAGCGTCACGGCCAGGTTGCCGGTCAGGTTGGCGCCGCCAGGGAATATCACGACCAGTCCCAGCAGATTCATCGTGAGGATGAAGAAAAAGCAGGTGAGCAGATAGGGAGCATACTTGGGAGCTTCCTTGCCCATGATGGGACGTATCGTGTCGCCGTAGACAAAGTCGACACACACCTCAATAAAGGCCGTGCCCTTGCGGGGAGCCTTCATGCCGTGCTTCTTGTACCAGTTGCGCACGTTGAACACGAGCAGTATCACAACCAGGGCTGCGATAAAGATGCCCAGAGCGTCTTTGGTAAACGAGAGATCAAGCGGTCTATAGTCTTTTCCATTGTCGGCACCCAGCTCGACGAGGCGGTTGTGATGGGCTTGGTTGATGTCACCTTGTATCTTGAACTTGGCGCCATTGGGGGCAACATAGGTGTTGCCGCCATGGACGCGTGCCGAAGAAAACAAGTGCCAAGCGCCGCTCTTGTCTTGCACGATGCAGGGAAGAGGAATAAAATAGTCTTCAGAGAATGGAATGTCCCAATAGTAGCTGTCGCCAAGGTGGTTGAAGATCACCCCCTTGGTATCGGGCATCTCGTGGGTGTTGTTGTGCTCGCGCTGCGAAGCCTGCCAGTAGCCCAGGGCCATGAGGGCAAGTATCACGCAAGCCACAACCGCTGTAATAACCTTCTTCATAATAACTATTCTATCAATATAGACACACCGACACCACATTGTCTTTGATATCAGCTACCCCACCTTCGATCTCGCGGGTCTCGCTCTTGCCGCCGTCGACGACATAGGTCATCGTGCCAGGCTTGAGCGACGAGATGAGGGCAGCGTGGTTGTTGAGCACCTGGAACAAGCCAAGCGCTCCCGGCAGCGTCACCGAGGTGACTGTGCCTTCAAACTCAATCTTTTCAGCCGATATAATTTTGAGTGTCATGTTATGAGTTACTTGTAAAATTAAATTCAACTATTCAAGGCAAGCAGCAGGCTGCCTGCCAGGCACACGGGGTAGATACGCGTCAGGCATTGATCTGCTCGAGTATCTTCTTGCCCTTGGCGATGGCCTCGTCGATGGTACCCACATTGAGGAAGGCCTGCTCGGGCATGTCGTCGACCTCGCCATCGAGTATCATCTTGAAACCGCGAATGGTCTCCTTCAACGGCACCATGGTGCCAGGCACGCCAGTGAACTGCTCGGCCACAAAGAAAGGCTGCGAGAGGAAGCGCTGCACGCGGCGGGCACGCGAAACCACGAGCTTGTCGTCGTCGCTGAGCTCGTCGACACCGAGGATGGCAATGATGTCTTGCAACTCCTGATACTTCTGCAGCAGGTGTATCACGCGCTGTGCGGTGTTGTAGTGTTCCTCGCCTATGATGTTGGGATCCATGATGCGCGATGTGGAGGCCAGCGGGTCGACAGCCGGGTAAATGCCCAGCTCGGTAATCTTGCGGTTGAGCACGGTGGTGGCGTCGAGGAAGCTGAAGGTAGTGGCAGGAGCCGGGTCGGTCAAGTCGTCGGCAGGCACATACACGGCCTGCACCGAGGTGATTGACCCGTTCTTGGTTGAGGTGATGCGCTCTTGCAACGCACCCATTTCAGAGGCCAGCGTAGGCTGGTAACCCACGGCCGATGGCATGCGGCCCAGCAGAGCCGACACCTCGCTACCAGCCTGGGTGAAGCGGAAGATGTTGTCCATGAAGAGCAGGATATCCTTGCCGCCGCCGTCCTGGTCGCGGAATTGCTCGGCCACGGTGAGGCCCGAGAGCGCCACGCGCAAGCGCGCACCTGGCGGCTCGTTCATCTGGCCGAAGACCAGTGTCACCTGAGAGTCTTCAACAGCCTTCATGTCGACTTCGTCGAGGTTCCACTTGCCCTTGGCCATGTCCTCCTTGAACTTGTCGCCATACTTGATGACACCACTCTCGATCATCTCGCGCAGCAGGTCGTTGCCCTCGCGAGTGCGCTCGCCCACACCGGTAAACACCGAGTAGCCGTTCAGGCCGTGTGCAATGTTGTGGATGAGCTCCTGAATGAGCACTGTTTTGCCCACGCCGGCACCGCCGAAGAGGCCGATCTTGCCGCCCTTGGAGAAGGGCTCGATAAGGTCGATAACCTTGATGCCAGTGTAAAGAATCTCTTGCGAAATAGACAAGTCGGAAAAAGCCGGCGCTGGCTGGTGAATGGGGCGACGGTCACCGCCCTTGAGGGGCTTGAGGTGATCGATAGGTTGCCCTATCACGTTGAGCAGACGGCCTTTCACTTGTTCGCCGGTAGGTACAGATATAGGCTGGCCCAGGTTTTTCACCTTGATGCCACGCTGCAATCCGTCGGTACTGTCCATGGCAACACATCTCACGGTATTCTCGCCGATGTGCTGCTCGACCTCAAGGATGACCTCGGCGCCGTCCTGACGGGTCACCGACAGTGCGGTGTAGATGTCGGGGACTTGGCTTTCGTCATCGAAAGTAATGTCGACCACAGGTCCGATTACTTGCGTTATTTTTCCATAACTATCTGCCATAATCACGAAAATAAATTATAGTATGTGTTTTACAAATAATTGTTCAGTTTAAAAGTGCCACCCCATCGACACGCACACAGCCATGACCACGAGGTTGACAAGGCCTATGGGCATGAGGTAGCGCCACTCCAGGCCCAGCATCTGGTCGATGCGCACGCGCGGGAACGACCAGCGTATCCACATGAAGACGAAGGTCATGAAGAAGGTCTTGCCCAGGAACCACAGGGGCGAGGGGATGTAGTCCATCACGGTGTTGAAGGCCGTCCAGCCGCCTATGTGCAGAGGCATCCAGCCCCCCAGGAAAAGCAGGGCTGCAATGCCGCTCACCGTGAAGAGGTTGAGGTACTCGGCCAGGTAGAACAAGCCGTAGTGTATACCCGAATACTCAGTGTGGTAGCCGGCGGTGAGCTCGTGCTCGGCCTCGGGAAGGTCGAAGGGGCCACGGTTGTTTTCGGCGTTGGCTGCAACGATGTAGATGAGGAAAGCGATGATGGCTGGGATGTGGCCGGTAAAAATGAACCAGCCATGCTCCTGAGCCTGGCATATGCCCGTGATGCTCATGGTGCCGGCAAGGCACACCACAGTGAGCATGGAGATGCCCACCGAGAGCTCGTAGCTCACCATCTGCGCGCCGCTGCGCATGGCACCTATCAGTGTGTACTTGCTGTTGCTCGACCATCCGGCAAGCAGGATGCCTATCACCCCGAGCGACGACATAGCGATGATGAAGAACACGCCTATGTTCATGTCGATGATTTGCAGGCCATTGCCCCACGGCAGGCAGGCAAATGTCGTCATCGAGGCGATAATCACGAAGTAGGGAGCCAGGAAGAACAGGAACTTGTCGTTGTCCCACAACGAGATGACCTCCTTGGTGAGAATCTTGATTACGTCGGCAAAGATTTGCAGCGATCCCCAGGGCCCCACACGTATAGGGCCGCGGCGGCACTGAATCCAGGCGCACACCCAACGCTCATACATGATATATATCATGGCGAACACCGAGTAGAGTGCCAGCAAGATGACGGCGATGAGCACACACTCGATTGTGGTCGACAGCCATACTGGCAGGCCGCACGTGACGGTGAGCAGGTCGTCGAACCATTTTGTGACTACACTAAAGTCAAACATATCCTAATATTGCTATAAATTTTCTTTATGATAATAAACTTGTTAAACGCTACCGGTCGATGTCGGGAATCACATAGTCGAGCGAAGCTGTGATGGTGATGAGGTCGGCAATCAGGTTGTCTTTGCACGTGAGGTCGACCACGCCTATGAGGTTGAAGCAAGGCGACTGGTAGTGCAGGCGGTAGGGCTTCTGGAAGGGCTTGGGGTCGCCGTCGCTCTCGATGTAGACACCTATGGGGCCACGACTGGCCTCGACCTGCTGGTACCAGTGTCCCTTGGGCAGCTTGATGAGCTTGGGCACCTTGGCGCAATACTCGTTGCCCTCTTCCTTGTCCATCATGTCGCAGCACTGGCGCAATATCTTGATGCTCTGCTCCATTTCCTTGAGACGCAGCATGTAGCGGTCGTAGCTGTCGCCGTTGTTGTAGACGACCTCGTCGAAGTCGACCTCGTTGTAGAGCGAGTAGGGATGCGTCTTGCGCACGTCGCAGTGGAAGCCGCTGGCCCGGCCGGTGGGTCCGCCCACGGCATAGTTGATGGCTTGCTCCTTGGTGAGCACGCCAGTGCCCTTCATGCGGCCCAGGGCAATCACGTTGCCCGAGAAGAGCTTGTGATACTCGGGGATGTGAGCCTCGATCACGTCGCAGGCATGGCGCACATCGGTCACAAAGTCGGGTTGCACGTCCATCGTGACGCCGCCTATGGTGTCGTAGCTCATCGACATGCGTGCACCGCAGTTCTTGTCGAAGATGTCGTAGATGAGCTCACGCTCGCGGAAGGGGTAGAAAAATGCTGTAGTGGCACCCTGGTCCATGGTCAAGCAGCCATAGGAGAGCAGGTGGCTCGACAGGCGCATGAGCTCGTCCATCATCATGCGGATGAGCTCGGCGCGGTGCGGCACCTCGATGCCCAGGGCTTTCTCAATGCACAGGCACAGGCAGTGGCGGTTCATGTGAGCCGACATGTAGTCCATGCGCTCGCTGTAGAGCAGGCACTGCTGGTAAGTGAGGCTTTCGCTCATCTTCTCAATGCCACGGTGAATGTAACCCGACACAACGTCGACTTTTTTCACGAGCTCGCCGTCGATCGAGGTGCGATAGCGCAGCACGCCGTGGGTCGAGGGGTGCTGGGGGCCTATGTTGATGACATACTCATCGGGGCCGAACACTTTCTTCTCTACACGGTTCACGTTGCCTTGCTGGTCTTCGACAAGGCTATAGGTGTCGTCCTCGTTGGGCTCTGCACTGAGTCTTATAGGATTGAGTTTCTCGTCGGCGTCATAGTCCTTGCGCAGGGGGTGTCCCACCCAGTCGGTGCGCAGGAAGAAACGCCGCATATCAGGATGGTTGATAAATTCGATGCCGAAGAAGTCGTACACCTCACGTTCCTGGAAATTGGCGACGGCCCACAGGTCGCTCACCGTGTGCAGGCGCGGGGTCTCGCGGTCGGTGGTGGCCACCTTCACGTGAAGCATGTCTTGCGTCTCGGTGTTGGTCAAGTAATACATGCAGCCCAGCGAGTCCTTCCAGTCGACGCCCACCACGGCGTTGAGATAGTCGAAGCCCAGCTGCTCCTTCAAGGCCTTGGCCAGGTCGTGCCATTTCTCGTCGGGCACAGTCACCAGCAGCAACTCGCCAGTGGTGTCAAATTGAGCATCGGGACAGAGCTTGGCAATTTTTTCTTGTATATCTGCCATATAAAATAATGTGTATATCTACGATAGTTCAACAATTCAGTTAAATCGGTTGCACGCTACAGGTCGAGCACAGGGGCCTTGCTCTGCTGTGCAGCCTTCATCATTTCGGCGCGCAGTGCGGCATCTTTCTCTTCGGCAGCCTTGGCTTCAAAGAACTTGGCACGTTTCTCCTTGCGGGCATCTCCGCCAAACCAGCGTGAAATCTTGATCTTGCGCTGCAGCTGCATCAGGCCGTAGAACATGGCCTCGGGGCGCGGCGGGCAGCCAGGCATGTAGATATCGACAGGGATGATCTCGTCGATGCCCTTCACCACGCAGTAGCTGTTTTTGAACGGGCCGCCCGAGACGGTGCAGGCACCGCAGGCGATCACATACTTGGGCTCGGCCATCTGCTCATAGAGTCGCACCAGGGCCGGTGCCATGCGATAGGTGATGGTGCCCATGCACATGATGTAGTCGGCCTGCCGCGGTGAGTTGCGCGCCACCTCGGCGCCGAAACGGGCCATATCGTAGCGGGCTGCGCCCAGGCACATAAACTCTATAGCGCAGCAGCTGGTGCCAAACGAGAGGGGCCACAGCGAGTTGGCGTGTCCCCACTGCAGCAGCTGGTTGAACTTGCCAACCACAACATTGGTACCCGAAGCATTCAACTCCTCCAAGAGCTGGTCGATATACTCGTTGTCCTTGAAGTCGTCCCACTTCATACTCTTGATCTTGGGTCTCTTTATTTCCATCGCAAAGCTCCTTTCTTCCAGGCATAAGCCAGGCCTAAAACTAAAATCACTAAGAAAGTGCCCACTGCAAGCAGTGCCGAGCTCTTGAGCTCCTTGCATATCACTGCCCAGGGGAACAAAAACACGGTCTCGACGTCAAACATGAGGAACAGAATGGCAAACAAGTAATAGCCCACATGAAACTGGGCCTGGTTGTCGCCACGGGTCGGGATGCCGCACTCATAGGGCTCGCCTTTCTGCTCGGTATAGGAGCGAGGCGCGATGAGATAAGCGATGATTAGCGCCGCAGCCACCAGCACAGCGCCAGTGAGCACAGCAGTAACCGCCAAGGTTGTACTTTGAATACCGATTAAAACCATAAATTTAATTTATATTCTTGTTTAAATTTCTCTATAAAACAAAAAAAAATGAATCAAACTCACCAAGTGGCGACCTTGACCCACACGCAACATGCACCCCTCTCGACACAATGCACCCCACACCGCGGCACGGAACGCGACGCGACGAGGTGATATTGAAAGCTGCCTGAATAGTTGTCATGTTTATTAAACGCAACATAGTCGTTACCAAACACTTGCCCGAAATATTTAGCAAACGTGCCGTAACGAAACAATTTTGCGTTGCAAATATAACAATTATTTCCCTATCACAAAAGCTACAGGTTAATTAATTATCCACAAATTGCTATTCATTTTCCACCATCACTGCAACAAAACTCGTGCCAACATGTGGCGCCGCCGGACAAAGTTGCTTGCCGTCATGGGGCGCACTGGGCCACGACCTGCCCTGTGAACTCGTCGACCACGCGGCAACCCGCCACCTTCACACCCGAGGCCTCGGCCTTGTCGAGCACCGTCCTGGCCAGCCGGGCGGCATCGCCAGGCCTCACCTGGTCCATCTTGGTGTCGATGGTGTAGACGACATAGCCCTGCTTGTCGATGGCGGCGTCGAGCGCGCCGTCGTGCTTGAGCTGGCTACAGAAGTCCTGCGACGTGACAGTGCCGCCGACCGTGACAACGCGTGTGGGGCGCGAGGCCGGGCGACCGGCCTGGGCTGCACGGTCGTGCCTGTCGGCCGTGCACGATGCGCAGCTCAGGAGCGCGAGAAAAACACCAATGCCTATAAACGATTTCATATTCATAGAAGTCAAAACTTGCGTGCTAATTGATGAAATCCACAATCACGCCGAGCTGGAAACGGCCAGGATTCAACGGATAGTGGGGCGTGTTGAAGTAGTTGTTGCCGCCAAAAATGCCCTTGTTGACATGGCTGTACATCACAAAGAAGCGAGCCTGTTTCATGCGGAAGTTGGCATAGGCGTTCATGAAGGCGAAATTGCCGCACTTCACCTCATTCTGGTTGTGGAAAGTCATCGTGGCAGGGTTGTAGGCCGGTGCGTAATAACGGGTGTAGTAGTTGCCATCGACGCCAAGCTGGCAATGGAGCACCCTGGCTATGGTGAACTTGACATAGACGTTGCTGTAGACCGAGAACTTGGGCAAGGGCAACACTTGGGAGTTGCTCGACGTCTGAAAGGTGAGGTCATTTTCCCAATGCAACGCCTTGAAAGCGAAATTTTGCTTAAGGGTTGCATTGAGCACATGAATGGGCGACCCACACTGTGCCGGAGTGCCGTCGCTGCCGAAGTAGACGTAGTTTTTCAACGTCTCATAGCCCACATCGACATTGCTGCCCGAGAAAGGAACATCGAGCACACCGCCCAGGCGCAAGCGGGTGATCTTGTCGAAGTTGTTGTCCCAAGCAAAGTGATTGGACACAAAGTGCTCAAGCAGATAGGGCGCCTTCTTGTTCTTGAAATATCCGTATCCCTTGATAGTGACGGTGTCCTTGAGCAGCCTGAAACGGGTGGCCACGTCGCCCGTGACATCGATGTCGCCCACATGAGGGCCGGCAATGCCAAACTCGGCAGTGGCATCGTAGGTGAGAATGCTGCCGTGCTGCTTGGTGAGCTGGCCGCCTATGGTGAAGTCGCTCTCGGTGTGCTTGTGCGGGCAGGCCACGGTGAGCGAGTCGGCCGTGGGCCAGGCAGCCACCCTGCCTGTCACGCTGTCGGCAACCTGGGTGTAACGCCGCAGCTCGTGGGTGGCATAGACGGCAAAGCCAAACTTAGCGTACTTGTTGAAGCCCTCAAGCATCGAGATGCCCACCGTGTTGCGCAACTTGGTGTAGAGTTGATTCTCACGGGTGCCGCCGTAGCCCAGATAGGTGTGGTCGAAATAGGCTGTGTCTTGCGTGGCCGAGGCGTTGATAAACTTGTGCTTGTTGTGCTTGTAGTCGAGTGTCCATATAAAGCTGGTGACAGGCACATAGGTCTTGCCCTTGATGGTGTCGGTCACCGAGTCGCGCTCGTAGCGGTAGAAACCCACCTTGTAGCGGTGGTTCATGTAAAACTCGGTGCCATTGAGGTTGTTTTGTGCCTCGGTGAGCCGTGTGGGTATATCTTTGGGATCGACCTTGCTCTCACCGCCCTGCACCTGTGCCGGGTCGATGATATAGAGGTCGTTGGTGATGCCGCCCGACTCCTTGTTGGAACTGCTGTAACTGTTTATGAAGGCCTGCATCTCGTAGCGGTCGCCTATATAGGATCCAAAAGCGCTCCACCTGAAATTTTTTGCGGCCTGGTAATCGTAGGATCCCTTGCTGTAGATGTAGTCGACAGCACCGCCCACCTCGATGCGCTTGTCGACATTGCCACTGAAGAGCACTTGGGTGCGGTCCTGGTTGCTATACTTGTTGCCGCCAGTGGCGTGCCCCAACACGGTCATGGGAATGCGCGTGTTGAAAAATCGCTGAGTAGCCACCGAGGGGAGCCAAGTGGCCAGGCCGTCCTCAAAGAAGAAGTCGCTCGTGGCAGGACGATTGAAAAATATCATGTCCTGCCCCTGGGCGCCGTAATTTCCTGTGGTAGACCAGGCCTTGCTGCGCAGCGAGGGGACGAATCGCAACCCGTAGTTTTCATAGGCGGTGTCGATAGCGGCAGGATACCTCAAGCCCAACGGGTCGCTTATCGACCACGAATAGCTCGGGGCTATCGCTTGCTTTTTCTTGGCAAGCGAGCTCAAGGCCACACACAGCGACAGGGCGAGAAACAAGTATTTGGCAGCGGGAATTCTCATATCATCATTTCATATATATAATATACCGACAGGAGCGCAAAAAAAAATTGCGATACTTTCGCGCGCAAAATTAGTGAAAATATCGCAATTTATATACTGACCGACAATATTTAGTTGTCGAAGATGTGACGTAGACGGCTGAAGATGCGGGTCTTGGTCGACTCGCTGGGCTTCACGTTGGGCGAGTCCTTGAGCGACTCGATGGCCTTTTTCTCGGTGCTGGACAGGTTCTCGGGCACATAGACCATGACATTGATGAGCTCGTCGCCTGTGCCATAGCTGTCGGGCGAAGGCAGCCCCTTGCCCCTCAAGCGCAGCACCTTGCCAGGCTGAGTGCCAGGCTGGATGGTGACACGGGCGTGGCCATTGATGGTGGGCACGTCGACCTTGCCGCCAAACACTGCCGTTGGGAAGTCGAGCATCAAGTTGTAGATCAAGTCGTTACCATCGCGTTGCAGCTGCGAGTCGCTCACTTCTTCAATCACGATGAGCAGGTCGCCGGGGATGCCTCCGCCGGGAGCCTCATTGCCCTTGCCGCTCATTTTGAGGGTCATGCCCTCGCCCACTCCGGCCGGGATGTTGACCGTGACGATGTCCTCCTTGCGCACCAGGCCGGTACCGCCGCACTCGGGGCAGCGCTCCTGAATGACCTTTCCGCTGCCGTTACAAGTGTGGCAGGTGCTCTGTGTCTGCATTTGTCCCAGTATGGTGCGTTGCACGCGCACTTCCACGCCCGAGCCGCCGCATGTGGGGCAGGTGTGCAGCGCAGTGCCGTTTTTGGCGCCAGTGCCGTGGCATGCTTCGCACGACACCATGCGCGGAATTTTCAGCTTTTTCTCAACGCCGTGGGCCACATCGTTGAGCGTGACACGCACACGCACACGCAAGTCGGTGCCACGTTGCACGCGACGCCCGCCGCCACTGTGGCGCGAGCCGCCGCCAAAGCCGCCAAAGAAGTCGCCAAAGCCACCGCCGCCAAAGATGTCGCCAAATTGCGAGAAGATGTCGTCCATCGACATGCCTTGACCACTGAAGCCGCCGGCTCCCTGCTCGCCTGCAAAGCCATACTTGTCATAGCGGGCTCGCTTCTCGGGATTGGACAGCACGTCGTAGGCCTCGGCTGCCTCCTTAAACTTCTCCTCGGCAGCTTTCTTCTCGGCATCGGTCTTGCCCTGCTGACGGTCGGGATGATACTTGATAGCCATCTTGCGGTAGGCTTTCTTGAGCTCATCGGCCGTGACATTGCGATCGACACCTAAAACTTCATAATAATCTCTTTTCTCTGCCATAATGCTAAAAACACAATATTATTGACCCACAACCACCTTGGCGTGACGCAGTACTTTATCGTTGATTGTATAACCCTTGAGCACAGTATCGATGACCTTGCCCTTCTGGCTCTCGTCTTGAGCGGGGAAAGTGGTCACAGCCTCGTGAATGTCGCTGTCGAAGTCCTTTCCTGTCGACTCCATGGGCTTCACTTGCTGTTTCTCGAGGTATTTTACAAACTTGTTGTAAATCAAGTTGACGCCCTCTTTCAGACTGTCGATGTCGCTTGTCTTGTCGATTGCATCAATAGCACGTTCAAAGTCGTCGATCACCGGGAGCAAGTCGGCCAGGACTTTCTCTCCTCCGTTTCTGATGAGGTCGCCCTTTTCCTTGAGTGTGCGCTTGCGGTAGTTGTCAAACTCGGCCATGAGGAAAAGGTATTCTTTTTTCTCATGGTCCAACTCTTCCTCCAGGCGCTTGATTTTCTCCTCAGGAGTTTCTTGTTTTTTCTCATCGCCGCCTTCGGCAGGCTGTTGCTTGTCGGCAGCCTCGGTGCCGGCAGTGCTGGCCTGGGCATCCTGAGCCTCGGCATGCAGCTGCTTGTCGTCGGCCTTGGCAGTTTCCTGTTGTTTTTGTTCTTTCTTGCTCATATTGTGTAAAATTTTTTATTTCATTATTTAAACCAGTAACCGCTGGTTTTTTATCAAAAACCGCGCCAACGTCTTCCTCAACGGCAAAACACGCATTGCACACCGGCACCGAGACGGCGGCAATGGTGCCACACGCCGCGGCACCAGGCTCGTGGCAAGGGCGCCCAGCACGGGGCAATTGCACGGCCTGTCACACAGGGCGCAGCCGCTGCAGGCAGGCAGGCCGCAGGCACGCACTCATGGCCGCATGTGGCGCAATCAAGCTTGCAGCGTAATGACAAAATGTGCTATATTGGCAAATTGTCGGGCGGCTTGCTCTGCCATTATGGCACTATCAAAAATGCCAAATATCGACGAGCCACTGCCGCTCATGCAGCTATACAACGCTCCGGCCTGCTCAATTGCCGACTTGATGCTGCGCAACGACGGGTACTGGGCATATACACTGGGTTCAAAGTCGTTTTTCAACCGGTTGCACCACTGCGACACTGGCAAGCTCAATATCGTGGCAAGCGCCTCGGGCGCAGGTGCGGGCGTGACCCGCGCATAGGCCTCTCGAGTCGACACCGAGACCTCGGGTTTCACCAGCAACAGCGTCATGCCCTTGAGATTGACCTGGGCTGGAGAGAACACATTGCCTATGCCTGTGGCCATGAGGGGATGGTTGTAGATGAAAAAGGCACAATCGGCCCCCAAGGCAGCGGCCATGCAGGCCAGTTCTTGCTTGCTCAATCCAAGCGCAAACATGGCGTTGAGCATCAAGAGCACATGGGCGGCATCGCTTGAGCCGCCGCCCAAGCCTGCCCCGTCGGGGATGTGCTTGTACAGATAGATGTCGACCGGGCCCACCTCGCTGCAATGCTGCTGCATGAGGCGGCAGGCCTTCATCACAAGATTGCTCTCGGGCGGGCAATCCACCTTGTTGCCATAGCACGTGAGCGTGGTGCACTCACCCCTGGCCGGCACAATCTCGAGAGCGTCGCACAAGGGCACCGGGTAGAACACCGTCTCGATGTCGTGGTAGCAGTCGGGGCGACGGGCAACAATGTTGAGACCTAAGTTGATCTTGGCGTTGGGAAATGTTATCATGATTGTGCAGAATGAATGTTCACAAAATGGGGCCGAGCAGCCGCGAGAGCGACTCGAGGGCCTTCTGGCTCCACTTGCGGCGCTTCCAGTGCGACATGATGATGCGCGTGCAGCTCGACTTGGCATCGTGAAGGAAAATCTTCTTCATGCGTGCATTGAACGGCTTGCTGTAGACGAGCACATTGCACTCAAAGTTGTGCTCAAAACTGCGGTAGTCGAAGTTGGTCGACCCCGTGGTCACAAACTCGTCGTCGACGATCACGCACTTGGCGTGCAACATGCGGTTGTTGTAAAAATAAATCTTGATGCCTGCTTGCAGGCATTCTTTTACATAGGAGAACGAGCTGTAACGCAACACCTTGCTGTCGGGGGTGCGAGGTATCATGATGCGCACGTCGACACCCGCGAGGGCTGCCGTCTGCAGGGCCTTGAGCTGTCCGTCGTTGGGCAGGAAATAAGGCGTCTGGATGTAGATACAGTTTTTGGCCAGCGATATGGCCTTGAGAAAGACAAGCGACATGCCGTTCCACAAGCCTGTGGGCCCGCTGTCGAGCACCTGCATGCCGTCGGCATCGTCGGGGTGCACCACATAGCTCTGCGTGGGCTGCGTGAGCAACATGCGCTTCATGAAATTCCAGTCGACGGCAAAGGAGAATTGCAGGGCCTTGACCACGCCGCCCTCCAGTCTGAGGTGAGTGTCGCGCCAGGGCAGGCGGCCATGCTCGCCCGTGACATAGCGGTCGGCCACGTTCATGCCGCCTATGTAGCCCACTCTACCGTCGATCACCACCACCTTGCGGTGGTTGCGCCAGTTCAAGCGATTGGCCAGCTGCGGGAAGGTGACCCGCAGGAAGGGATAGGCCTCGACCCCCTCCTTGCGCAGGTGCTTGAAAAAAGCAGAGGCAATGCTCCAGGAGCCCACATGGTCGTAGATGACCCGCACTTTCACGCCTTCGTGCGCTTTCTGGATGAGAATATTGGCAATTTCCTGACCTATCTCGTCGGCCGAGAAGATGAAATATTGCAGATTGATGTATTGCTTGGCCGAGAGCAAATCGCGCTTGAGTGCGTCATACTTTTGCTTGCCCTCGGTGAAAATGTCGGCATGATTGCCCGGAAAAAAATGAGGCTCGGCGATGGAGTTGACCAGGCGAATGATCTGCTTGCTGCTGTCGCTCAGGCTGAGTTGGCTGGGGTCGATGGTGTCGAGTTTCTCCTGGCTGCGCAAGCGCAGGCGATTTTTGCGAGAGATGATGACCACGCTCTTGAGGCTGCGGCCAAAAAACAAATAGAGGAAAAGACCCAGTATGGGGAGCAGCATGAGCACGGTAACCCACGCCAGCGATTTCACAGGGTTGCGGTTTTCAGAGATGACAACGGCTATTGTGCTCAATATGGTCAAGACGTAAATTATCGTGAAAACGACAAATACCGCATGAGCATAAGGGAACAACTCGGCGAGAATCATAACTATAGCATGGTGGTGCTCACTTAACGACCACCTTGCGCGACCACACGTTGTAGTAGCGCACGATGTAGAAGCCCTTGGAAATGTCGATTGTGGCATGGGTGTCGGCATTCACCTTCACCGTTCTCACAAGCTGGCCAGTGATAGAATAGACACTGAACACAGCATCGCTGCTGCCAGCATAGAAATAGATGCGGCCGTCGCCACCCTTGACCGATGGCACCCCCGCAACATTTTCAACGGCAGGCACTGGCTCGGGCACTGCCCAAGCCTGCGATGCCACCCCTACAGCGGCACACACTACCAATAGTATCAACAACTTCTTCATAGCAACAACAAAGGTATAAAAAAAAATTCAGAATTCCAACATTTCGGGCAATTTTTCGGCAGCTGCTCCGTTATGGGCGTTCCAGGGCCAGCCGGCAGCACGGCTGCCAAGCCCAAGGGGGCACCACCAGCTGCAATTGAATAGGCAGGCAAAAAGCGCAGCCATTTACTTAAAATAGTTTAACACGATGGGAAAATAAGCCAAAACATTGTATTTTTGTAAGACAAAAAGTTACAAAGCAAAGTTATGAAAATCTACAAGCTTCTACTGGCCGCAACGCTACTGGCCGCATGCAGACCCACGATCGAAGCCCAAGTGCTGCCCAAGCCGCAAGTCGCTGGCGGCATGCCACTCATGGAAGTCATGAAAGCACGCAAGAGCCAGCGCGACATTGCTCCCGACAAGGCCGTGTCGAGGCAAGACTTGAGCAACATGCTGTGGGCCGCATGGGGCATCACCCACGACGGCAAACGCACCATTGCCACAGCGATGAACCGCCAAGAGCTCGACTTCTATGTGGTCACTGCCACCGAGATAGGAAAATACGACGCTGCAAGCAACACACTCACCACAGTGGCCACCGGCGACTACCGCACACTGGCCGCCAAGCAAGGCTTTGCCGCCACAGCCCCCGTCAACATCGTGATTGTGGGCGACGGCAACAAGACCGACAAGCCCGAGTTTATGAACTATGCTGCCGGGGCAGCCTCACAAAACATCTACTTGTACTGCGCACAGGCCGGCCTGAAGACCGTGCTGCGCTATGGCTGCGACCGCGAGGGGCTGGCCAAGGTCATGAAACTCAACGACAAGCAAGTGATACTCTACGTGCAAACGGTGGGTCAATAAACTAACTGATCGACAAAGTCATGCAGAAATTCTTGCTGACATCGCTGATGCTCATCACTGCCATCGTCGCAGTGTCGTCATGCACCCACTCCGACAACGACGGGCAAGTGAAATACGTGCTCAGCGACGACACCCCGCTCGACACTGCCGCAGCCCCCAAACTGCCCAAAGGCGGCCCGGTGCACGAGATGAAGAGCCGAATCGTCGACGGGCGATTAAAGGACATTTTCAACGACAGCAACCACACGCAACTGCGCGCTGCCGCTGCCAATGGCATCGACCCTATCGTCGACTTGCGCTCGGCCTTTTACTTGAAGCGCCCCCTCGTGAAACTGCACACCTGCAAGCTCTACTATGTGGCCACAATGAAAGACTCGGCCCCCTACCTGGTGCCCAAGGCTGCCAACCTGCTCAAGCAGATAGCCACAGCCTTCGCCGACACCATTGTGGCACGCGGTGGCAAGGCCTATCGCCTAAGGGTGACCAGCATGCTGCGCACCGACTACTCGGTGGCCCAGTTGCAGCAACGCAACCGCAACGCCACCTCGCAGTCATGCCACCGCTATGGCACGACATTCGACATCAGCTGGTCAAAATTTGACTGCATGGACCCCAGCTACCAAATCTCGCAGGAAAGTCTGAAAAACATACTCGCCGAAATCATCTACGACTTCAGGGCCCGCGGCAAGTGCTATGCCATCTTTGAGACCCGGCAAGGGTGCTTCCACGTGACCGTGAGATGAATCGACCAAGCAGCAACAGTAACATCACTCCACACTTACACATAAAACAAAATCATCACATATAGTTTTTTATTATGACTGAAAAAAACGCAATCGCCAATTATCTCAAATCAACAGGCAACAAGCAGGCAGAAATCAAGGTAGCCCTTGTAGACTGCGACGGTGTGCTCTACGACTCGATGAAGAATCACACACGCGCCTGGGTAAAGCTCATGAAGAAAAACGGCGTGAAGTGCACACGCGACGAGTTCTACCTCTATGAGGGAATGACTGGCGCCGAGATCATCAAACTCTTATTTAAACGCGGCTCAGGCAAAAACATCACCGACGACGAGGCACGTGAGCTGTACAAGGTGAAAAGCCGCTACTTCAAGGAGCTGGGCGAGCCCGCCATGATGCCCGGGACCACACAAGTGCTCTCGACACTGAGGGATGCCGGCATCAAAAACGTGCTTGTGACCGGCAGCGGCGAGCCCCTGCTGCTCGAGCGCATCGACAGGGACTATGCAGGCCTCTTCGCCCCAGAGCGCATCACAGCCGCCGACACCAAGCACGGCAAACCCAGTCCCGAGCCCTACATGAAAGCTCAGCTCAAGGCCGGAGCCAAACCGTGCCAGTGCATCGTGATTGAAAACGCTCCCCTGGGCGTGCAATCGGGACATGCTTCGGGCAGCTTCACCATAGGGGTGACCACCGGCCCCGTTCCCGAGAAAGATCTCTACAAGGCAGGAGCCGATATCGTGTATCCCGACATGAATGCCCTTGCAAGCGCCCTGCCGGCTTTGCTCGAGGCCTTCAAGACAACGCAACAGGCTTGAGCAGGAAGCCATCATGCTCAAGAAAAAAAATTTCACTTGCAGGCATCTATGAGTCAAAACATAGTTTTCACCAACGATATCGACAACACTCTCGACAACCTACTTGCCGCCAAGCAATTCTCCCGCCTGGCAGTCGTCGTCGACGCCAACACCGCCCAAGCAGTGCTGCCGCTCCTCGAGTGCCAGGCCCTGAAACACGCCAGCGTGATCGCCATAGGACCCGGCGACATCAACAAGAACCTCGACACGCTGGTCGATGTGTGGAAAAAGTTGGAGGCGATGGGGGCGACCCGCAAGTCGCTCGTCGTGAACCTGGGCGGAGGCGTGGTGACCGACTTGGGAGGTTTTGCCGCCGCCACCTACAAGCGGGGCATCCCCTTTGTAAACTGCCCCACCACCCTGCTCAGCGCCGTCGATGCAGCCGTGGGCGGCAAGACAGGCATCAACTTCAACGGGCTGAAAAACGAAATAGGCTGCTTCGTGGAAGCCACCGACGTCATCATCACCACACGATTTTTCACAACACTGCCTGCGGTCGAGCTCAAGTCGGGCTTTGCCGAGATGCTGAAGCACAGCATGCTCAGCAGCCACGACAACTTTGAGACGTTGCTCGACTTCGACCTGGCACATGTCGACTACGAGCGCCTGCTACAGCTGCTCAAGACATCGGTGCTCGTGAAAGAGCGCATCGTGAGAGAAGACCCACACGAGCAAGGGTTGAGACGGGCACTCAACCTGGGGCACACCGTGGGGCACGCCCTTGAGAGCATGGCACTGCACAAGGGCAAGCCCGTGCCTCACGGCTATGCCGTGGCCTGGGGGCTTGTTGCCGAGGCCGTGCTCTCGCACATGACGATGCACTTCCCCTCGGCCGACTTGCACCGCCTCGCCCACTATGTAAAGGCCCATTACGGCGCCTTCTACATCACCTGCGACGACTACGACACACTGCTCGAGCTCATGCATCACGACAAGAAAAGCCAGAATGGCGAGATAAACTGCAGCCTGCTCGCCAGCTGCGGCAACGTGAAAGTGAACAACACCATCGACGATGCCGACATGAAAGCAGCCCTCGACATCTACCGCGACCTCATGGGAATATAACCCAAGGCATGCCTGCGGACTTACTGCTGCAACGCAAAAAGCCACCGAGCAATCCTGCCCAGTGGCTTCAATGCGTTTAAGTGTCGTTCACGATTAAGATTTAAAGTCGAAATAATGTATAAACTAAACAAATAAACCTATGCTTATGAGAAAACTTTATTACTCTTTTTGTTTTCTGAGAGCAAAGTAAAAGCAAATAAATGACGCATACAAATCTAATATATGAATAGCCATTTTTTATAGACGAGCAGCAGCGTTAAGTTAATTTTAAACTTTAATGTTAAAACATTTTTGACTTTTATGCGTCATTAGTCACACTATGTTAAACTCCACCTTCAGCCAACTCAAATACAGGCAAAATTGTGGCAATAGCGACTGCCCAAAGAAGACCGAAATCGAAATTGTGCCGCAATAATGGGGCAATGCAACAGCGAAGGCTATGAAATGAGACAAAAAATATTTAACTTTGTGCTGATAAAAACCAATCGAAAAAGAAAATGAAGAAATATCTTTTGATTTTTGCAATCATGCTTCTGGTGGCCGGAGCCGCCAGCTGCAACAAGAGCAACGAGAACAAAGAAACCAATCAAATCGACGCCAGCGTGCTGGGCGTGCGGCTGGGCGAGGCCAAAAACACAGCCATCGACTCACTCGACAAGAGCGGCTGCGACTTTGACGCAACCCCCAAGGTGAGCTGTGAGGTCACCGGCCCGGTGGCCTATGGCGATGTGGCCTTTGCCACAGCCCACGTGCAATTTCCGAAAGGTGTGGTGACAGGCATCTCCTGCGAGTCGGCATTCCCCGAATCGGCCTACCCCGACAACGGCAAGAGCGCCAAGGCCTTCTACGACAAGCTCAAGGGCATGCTGGCAGCCAAGTACCAGCAATATGCCGTAGCCCAAGCTCAGCCAGGCGAGGCCAATGTGAAAGCGGTGACAAAATACGACGACAAGAAGACAACGGTAACCCTCAAGCTCAACTATGTGAAGGCCGCCAACGACCGCGAGGCCTACTGGCTGGTGACGCTGGAGATAGCCAAGAGCGGCGCGCCGGCTTCGGCGCCGACCGACACAATAAAATAGCACCTGCCACACCAGCTTGCAACCATACAACTCATCGAGAAAGGCGCGCTTTGCCACAACACAAGGCAAAGCGCGCCTCTTTCCATGCTGAAGCTCCTTGCCTCGACAGGAATTGTGAATATTTCCTATAAAAGCAGGCCAAAGTTGTGCCATTGCTATTTTTTTGATAGCTTTGAAAAATTTTTCAGGACACGCAAAAAGAAAATGCACACGACTACTCAACGACTACTCATCATTGCCACACTGCTACTCATCGTCATGGCTGGCTGCAGCCACAACAAGAAAACGGCCACAACGGCAGCAACCAAGCCCGACATCCCCGTCGACACGGCCTTGCAAAGCCGCCTCGCCGAGTTTGCCGCCAAGCCCAGGGTGCAGGGACAACTGGGGATATATGTGTATGATCTCACGGCCGACAAGCCCGTCTTTGGCATGAACGAAAGCCAATCGCTGCCGGTGGCCTCGTGCACCAAGCTGCTCACCACGGTGGCCGGTCTGCACTTGCTGGGCAGCAACTACCGCTACAGCACGTCGCTCTACACACACGGAAAGATGAAAAACGACACCCTGGTGGGCGACGTCATCTTCAAGGCCGATCTCGACCCACAGCTTCAGCCCGAAAACCTGGCACTTTTCACCAGCGCGCTCAAGCAGCAAGGCATCGACCACGTGCAAGGCCGCTTGGTGCTCGACCTGCTCCTCAAGGACAAGGTGCAGGCCGAAGCACACTGGTATCCCTGGGACTTGAGTTTCTCTCGCTACGGCATGCTCTATAAGGGTCCCGACAAGGTGCGAAACCTGGTGAAGGCTCAATTTGCCAGCGCAGGCTACCACTTCGACGACGCTCAAGTGATATATGGCAAGGTGCCCCGCGGCTCGGTGTATCGCTTCAGGTACTCGAGCGGCATACAGATGGCCATCAACCACATGCTCAAGCACAGCTCCAACACGCAGGCCACAGCCCTGCTCTACACCATGGGGCACCGCAGCAATCCGCGTCAAGCTCCTGCCACCGCCGGTGTCGAATACATGCGCCGCTTCATGAGGCACGACTTGGGTCTGACCGACACCTCGCTGGTCGTGCACGACGGTTGCGGCCTGTGCATTCACAACCACCTGTCGCCTGTGGCGCTGGCCACCATACTCAAGTATGGCTACCGCCACAAAGACATCTACAAGTCGCTGCTCACCGGGTTGTCGATATCGGGTATCGACGGCACACTGCGCGGCAAGGGCTACGACCGCGAGGGCCTCAAGGGCATGATACATGGCAAGACGGGCACACTCTCGCACCCCTATGGCATAAGTTCGATAGCAGGCTATTGCCAGGACGGCAACGGGCACGACTTGGCCTTTGTGATGCTCAACACGCAGATGTCGGTACTCGATGCGCGCCTCATGCAACGCAACTTCTGCGAGGCACTGGTGGGCGAGGCAAGAGAGCACAAAAAGAAATGACCCGGCAAAACGGTCCCATGGCATCAACAGGTTGTGTGAGGGCATAAAAAAAAAGAAAGCCACATCGCGCCGCTACAACCTCATACCCTTGCTTCGGTTAAGACCTGGGGGATTCTGAGGGAGCTGGCCGTGCAGCTTTCCAGGTGCAAAGGTACGTTTTTTTTCGGTCGTGCCAAAAGATAACTGCAAAAAATTTACAACTTTCATTCCGCTCAACTGATTTTCAAGTTATTAAACCACACACCATCCTCACAGCACCGTAGCTGCCACCTGCCAGTTAAGAATTGGCAATTGCAATGATATCGTGTTGGGCATTATAAACCCGTGTAGATTCCAAAACGAAGCGCGACATTGAGGAGGCTACATTAGTGTAGATTCAAGGGAAAGCGTTGACTTTGCCCCGTGAATCGAAGAGGAGGCGAGCTCTGCTGAGGAGCAACTCGACCAAGCAATAGATTCAACCGCCATGCTGAAATCGTGGAAACAGACGGGGATGTCGTAAGGCAGCTCCGTTTTTATGATTTTAGAAGGCGGCCATGGCTAAGATTTGCAAGGCCCTGGAATGCACTGTCTATTTCGCTGATCCTTACTGCTCAGGACAAAAGGGCGCGATTGAAAACGCAAACAAGATGCTCAGAGAATACTTCCTTGAAGGCACTGACTTCAAAACCTGTCACTCAAGAATAACTCAATAGCGCACAATATCAAATCAACGAAAGACCAAGGAAGAAATTAGGCTTTTCAACTCCCAAAATTTTGTTCTTCGGAAAAATTAGCTAATTTTGCACTTGCCACTTGACTCTACAGTTTTTCCTGATATAGTTATATTTTATGATATTCGTTGAATAACTAAAGCGAAAGAAGACTTCTCTATAAATTTTCCAATGACATGACAACTATTCAAAGGACATGGGTTGAGTTGGGGGTCTGTAAAATGCTTAGCTTGTAAAAAATAATACATGACATACCCTTTAATATCAGAATATGTAGAGGCGGTGAGGAATGCGGAGGACAACTTCGATAAGCTGCGCAATCTCCGGCCAGTGACCGATGGCAATGGCAATCCCGTGATGACCAGCGGCAACTTTGCCGTGGTGTTCAAGATGCGGGATGAGAAGAATGACAAGCTCTATGCCGTGAAGTGCTTTCTCAAAGACCAGCCCAACCGTGCGGAAAACTATCGGATGATAGCCGAGGAACTGGAATATGTCTCTTCGAGTTTCCTCACCAAGTTTCAGTATTTGGACAATGAGCTGTTCGTCGACGCTGCCCATGCTGATGGCGAGGAGTTTCCCGTCCTGCTGATGGACTGGGTGGAGGGCACCAACCTCGACCTGTATATCCGTCAGCATCTCCACGACAGCTATCAGTTGCATCTGCTTGCCTACCAGTTCAGCCGTCTTGCCCTGTGGCTGATGCCGCAGCCGTTTGCCCACGGCGACTTAAAGCCAGACAACATCATGGTGAGAGAGGACGGTACGTTGGTGCTGATAGATTATGACGGCATGTTCGTTCCGGCAATGAAGGGACAGAAGGCGCGGGAGATGGGCAGTCCGGACTTCCGTCACCCTGCACGCACGGAAGAAACCTTCAACGAGCATATTGACGACTTCTCGCTTGCCTCCATCCTGCTTTCTCTCAGGGTAATCGCCGAAGAGCCTGCCTTGCTTGAGAAGTACGGCGCTGCCGACCGTCTTCTCTTCTCAGAAAAAGACTATAGGGCCATTCATGACTGTCAACTTTTAAAGGACATCTTCCCGTCTGAGTGTCAAGAAGTGAACACGCTTGTGGGACTGTTCATCATCGCCCTTACTCAATCCGATTTGTCGAATGTATCCTTCCGCCTGCTGTCGCTGGAGCGACCGAAGGAACCGGAGATTGAAATTATTAGCACGGAAGTGACGGAAGAAGATAAGAAGGACGCATGGACAGATGAGTTTGGCGTGAAATATTCGAAGGATGGGAAGAAACTATTAAGAAACACTAATTGGCACTTAACGAGTTATACGATTAGGCAAGGAACAAGGAGCATTTGCGATCATGCGTTTGGGGGTTGCATATCCTTGCAGTCCGTCACCATCCCCGACTCCGTGACCAGCATTGGCAACAGTGCGTTTTCAAGTTGCGACTCCTTGCAGTCCGTCAACATCCCCAACTCCGTGACCAGCATTGGCGACCGTGCGTTTGCGGTTTGCGATTCCTTGCAGTCCGTCACCATCCCCGACTCCGTGACCAGCATTAGCGACCGTGCGTTTATGGGTTGCTCATCCTTGCAGTCCGTCACCATCCCCGACTCCGTGACCAGTATTGGCGACAGTGCGTTTTCGATGTGCTGGTCCTTGCGGTCCGTCACCATCCCTGACTCAGTGACCAGCATTGGCAACGAGGCGTTTAGTAGGTGCTCCTTGCAGTCCGTCACCATCCCCGACTCCGTGACGAGCATTGGCGACAAAGCGTTTTGTGATTGCAAATCCTTGCATTCCGTCACCATCCCCGACTCCGTGACCAGCATTGGCAACTGGGCGTTTTCGAATTGCAAATCCTTGCAGTCCGTCACCATCCCCGACTCAGTGACCAGCATTGGCGACTGGGCGTTTGACGACTGCTCGTCCTTGCAGTCCGTCACCATCCCCGACTCCGTGACCAGCATTGGCGACAATGCGTTTTCGTTTTGCTTATCCTTGCAGTCCATCTTTATCTCTCACAAAACATACGACAGACTGGAAGCCGAGTTGCAAGGCTTATCTTCAGAGATCGAATTTACCGACTAACATGATAATCATCGGATCAAAATGAAGGAAGACTAGGATCCCTCTTGTAGAGATGGTCACAATTTTTATTGCAGCTATTATTTTCAAAATAGTTTTTGGATGATAATGATAGTCACTATGAACAAAATATGGTATCTTTCTGACAGTATGATAGCAAATAAGAAATAGCAAGCATTAGGTTCAAGTGCGAAATTGTAGCAACAATTTTAGAGTAAACATCATGACACAGGAAGAAATCATGAAGCTTGTAACGAGCAAGGACGGATTCATAGGCCATGCGATGATAATCCACATGGTAAATTACTAAAAAAATTTTAAAATGAAAACTAAAATAATTACATACTCGATTGTGGTTTGGTTTGGACTCCAAGCCTTGTTTATGTTCTATTGGCCTATATACCTATACAACCTGAATGGTTTCAAGCTCAATGAGATGTTGGCCTTGGGATGTATCATATTACCCTCGTCTATTTTTTTCGTAGCAAATAATAAAATAATCAGAAAAATAGCGACATGCTTATTGTGGATCTATGCGATAGCTTTTGCATTTTTTGGCACATTAGCAAATCTTGTAGCCAGTGCAAAACCAACACTTGCATTAGCACTTACAATTGTCATGATTATAAATATAGCGTTGTTAACAGCAAATCATTTCCATGCTGCTGAGAAGAAACCAGAATTGAAAAAAAAGACAAGCAACTATGACAAGAAGATCCATTCAATTCAATTCAATTTTATACAACGTACTGAACCCGCCGATGGAAAATCATGTCAGGAGACTGCCGTCGTCATGCTAAAATGCCACCAGGCGGCGAAACGGCACGGGAAAAGCAGGGAAGCTGAATGATATTTTTCAGGCATGAATATAAAGAGGAAAAAGCGTGCAAAGTTTGAGTAGTTTTTGCTACCTTTGCAGCATGACAGCAAGCATCAACAAGTGGCGCATCGACGACAGCGCCGAGCTATACAACATCAATGGTTGGGGACTGGACTACTTCTCAATCAACGAGAACGGTCATGTCACCGTTACACCCAAAAAAGACTGTGTGCCCGTCGACCTGGTGGACGTGATGGACGACCTGCACTCGCGCAACATCACCGCGCCCATATTGTTGAGATTTCCCGACATACTCGACAACCGCATCGAGAAGATATCGCGTTGCTTCAAGAAGGCAGCCAAGGAGTACAACTACAATGGGGAGAACTTTGTGATCTACCCCATCAAGGTGAATCAAATGCGACCCGTGGTGGAGGAAATCGTGAGTCACGGCAAGAAATTCAAGATAGGGCTCGAGGCTGGCTCCAAGCCCGAGCTGCACGCCGTGCTGGCCATCAACATGGCCGACGTGAACGACAACTCGCTCATCATATGCAACGGCTACAAAGACCGCGAATACATCGAGCTGGCCCTGCTGGCCCAAAAGATGGGGCGGCGCATCTTCCTGGTGGTGGAGAAACTCAACGAGCTGCACCTGATTGCCAATGTGGCCAAGCAGCTCAACATCATGCCCAACATAGGCATACGCATCAAGCTCTCGAGCAGCGGCAGCGGCAAGTGGGAAGAGAGCGGCGGCGACCGCAGCAAGTTTGGCCTCAACACGAGTGAGCTCTTTGAGGCGCTCGACTTCATGAAGGCGCACGACATGACAGCTTGCCTCAAGCTCATACACTTCCACATAGGCAGCCAGGTGACCAAGATACGCCGCATCAAGAACGCCCTGCGCGAGGCCTCGCAATTCTATGTGCAACTCTCGGCGATGGGCTTCGATATCGACTTTGTCGACATAGGCGGCGGCTTGGGCGTGGACTACGACGGCAGTCACAACAGCGCCACCGGGCACTCGATGAACTACTCGATACAGGAATATGTGAACGATGCCGTCTACACCTTTGTCGACGTGTGCGACAAGAACGGGCTCAAGCATCCCAACATCATAAACGAAAGCGGCCGCAGCCTCACTGCCCACCACTCGGTGCTCGTGATGGAAGTGCTGGAGACGGCAGGGTTGCCAAAGTGGAACGAGGAGACCGACAAGATAAAAGACGACGACAACGACCTGGTGAAGGACCTGTATGAGATATGGGACAAGATCAACAAGGCACGCCTGCTTGAAGACTGGCACGACGCCCTGCAGATACGCGAGGAGGCCCTCGACCGCTTCAGCCTGGGGCTCATCGACCTGCGCACACGCGCCATTGTAGAGAAGCTGTTTTGGTCGGTTGCCCGCGAGGTGAACCTCATCACACAGGAGCTGCGTCATGCTCCCGAGGAACTGCGCAGCGTGGCCAAGCTGCTGCCCGAGAAATACTTCTGCAACTTCTCGCTGTTCCAGTCGTTGCCCGACAGCTGGGCCATCGACCAGGTGTTTCCGGTGATGCCACTGTCGAGGCTCAATGAGCGGCCCGACCACATGGCTACCATACAGGACATCACCTGCGACAGCGACGGCAAGATTGCCAACTTCACCTCGCCCACAGGCATCACCCATGCCCTGCCTGTGCACACGCTCAGGAAGGGCGAGCACTACTATCTGGGCGTGTTTCTGGTGGGCGCCTACCAGGAGATACTGGGCGACATGCACAACCTCTTTGGCGACACCAACGCTGTGCACATCAACGTGTATCCCGACCACTACGACATCGAGCAGATGATCGACGGCGAGACGGTGGCCGAGGTGCTCGAATATGTGGAATTCAGCCCCAAGCAGCTGGTGCGCAACGTGGAGTCGTGGGTGACCGAGTCGATACGCAACGGCAAGATCACCAGCGACGAGGGCAACGAGTTTGTGCGCAACTACCGCTCGGGACTCTACGGCTACACCTATCTGGAAAAAGACTGATCCCCATCACGCAACAAGCAATACACACTCATGCGCTATTTCATAAGACTGGCCTACGACGGCAGCCCCTACCACGGCTGGCAAGTGCAGCCCCACGACGTGAGCGTGCAGCAAGCCATTGAGCAAGCCATGGCCATGGTGCTGCACGCGCCCATAGGCATCACTGGAGCCGGGCGCACCGACACGGGCGTGAACGCTGCCATGATGATTGCGCACTTCGACACCCAAGCGCCCATTGCCCACACAGGCCGGCTCGTGCACAGCCTGAACGGCATACTGGGCAAGAGCATTGCCATCTACAAGATATTTCCCGTGGCCAGTGACGCCCATGCGCGATTTGACGCCACGAGCCGCACCTACAAGTACTTCATCCACACCCTCAAGAGCCCTTTTCTCAACCAGTACAGCTGGGCATGCCACCACCAGCTTGACTTCGACTTGATGAACAAGGCAGCCGGCAGGCTGAGGATGCACACCGATTTCACGTCGTTCAGCAAGCTGCACACCGACGTGAAAACCAACAATTGCAAGGTGACACACGCCCAGTGGACGCCACTTGACGGCGAGCGGTGGGTGTTTACCATCACGGCCGACCGCTTCTTACGCAACATGGTGAGGGCCATCGTGGGCACCTTGATCGATGTGGGGCTTCACAAAATCACGGTCAATGACTTTGACCGCGTGATTGAGCGCAAAGACCGCTGTCGCGCCGGGCAGTCGATGCCAGGCAATGCTCTATTTCTGTGGAACATCACCTATCCCTACCCCATCGAGTGACCAGAGGCACAGTTTTTCTACCGCAGCCAGGCCACTGTTGCTGCCGTGAGGGCATAACGCTCAAAAAAAAAACAACGCCCATGCAACGATTCACATCGGTGACAGGAGCGTTAATTTTCAGTTTACTACTAGAAGTGGCTACGTAATTGGGTTGAAGTATCAACCAATAACTAATTCACTTAATAATTATATTCACATTGCCCTCCATTGTGTTGTGTGGGAGAACTGATGCAAAGGTACAGGCGTTGCGGGTCGACGGCAATAGCCTGAATGTGGGATTTGGCGCAATTTTTATCGCCAAAAGTAATGACAAAGCGCTGAAAACTGCTAAATTTGCAAAAAACGCAACATCATGACAACAAAAAGAATGATCTCGATGCTGCTCGCCTTGCTCATGATGAGCATCACGACCAGCGCCCAACTGCTGTGGAAGGTGACAGGCAACCAGCTGCAGCATCCCAGCTACCTCTTCGGCACCATGCACCAAGCCGACGGCAGCTTTATCGACTCGATAGCTGCACTCAACGATGTGATCAACAGTGTCGACGGCGTGTGGGTAGAAATCGAGAAAGACAAACTGCTCACCCCCGAAGCACTCTCCTACATCAACAGCATGATGATGGCTCCCCCCGACAGCACACTGAGCCAGTTGCTGTCGGCCGAAGGAGTGAAAATCGTGGCTGGCGTCGTCGACAAGTATTTCAACGGCATGGTGAGCATGAATGCCATCGAGAAGCTGAAGCCAGCAGCCATCATGACACAGATCGAGGCCCTGCAGCTCTTGCAAGTGGACAAGAGCCTGAAGTTGGGCAATCCCGACAACATGCTCGACGCCGCCGTGCAGACCCGCGCCGCTGCAGCCGGCAAGGCTTCACACAGCCTCGAGACAGTTGAGCTCCAGGCCCGGTTGCTCTTCGGCTATCCCCTCAACCAGCAGGCAGCCGACTTGCTCGAGTTCTGCAAGGCCGACGGCAAGGTCGTGGAGCTGATAGGCCAGCTCGTGAGCGCCTACAAGCAGCAAGACCTCGACAAGATACTGCGCATCATGGAAGCCCCCGAGATGGGCGGCTCTTCGCCACAAGAAATGGAGCGCACCATCTACGCCCGCAACCGCAACTGGGTGAAGACACTCGTACCCGCGATGCAGCGAGGCAGCGTGCTCGTGGCTGTGGGAGCCGGACATCTGCCTTCGAGCCAGGGACTCATAGCCCTGCTCAGGGACGCAGGTTTCACCGTCGAGGCCGTAAAAAAGTAGCCTTCACTACCCGCGGTCGTAGTGCGGCATCGAGTCGGGCAGAAACATCGACAGCTCCACCAGCCCGCACACCTTGCCATCGACACGCCAGGGCGACTGGAAAATGAGTTTGCGCCGGCCGTGCTTGGTGATGGTGTACACATTGTCGACATTCTCGTTGAGCATCCTGGCTATGATCGCACGCGAGCGCTCGTTGTGGCACGGCATCAGGCTCTGCCCCACCATCGAGCGGCCGTCCTTGCAGTTGATTTCGATCGAGCGGTCGTTTTGATACACAATCACTCCTTGGGTGTCGCACACGGTGATGGCCACATCCATGTCACGAGCCCAGTCAAAGTTGAAATTACAGGTCGTAGTCATAATCACGGTTTATTGATGAAATAACACAGGCTAAATTACTCAATAATCCCAGCATGTGCAAGCACAAAAAAAACCTGTGAAGCTTCATCACAGCTTCACAGGACTTATAAACATGTGTGTGTGTATACTAAAAACCAATAACCTAACCAGAACTGTAAAAAAATATGGTTGTGAGGGATCACCTCTGTGTCAATGTCAGTCGATGTGAATCACCTTGGTCTCTTTCTTCAAGTCTTGAGGCGTGTACTTGGGCAGGCGCACAGTCAAGACGCCGTTTTCCACGCTGGCGCCTATCTTGGCACGGTCTACATCGTCGGGCAAAATGAGCGACTGGTGGAATTGCGTGTAGGAGAACTCGCGCCGCAGATACTGGCCCTTGTTACCAGAGTCTTCCTGCTTTTTCTTCTCCAGGTCGATCACAAGGTTTTCATCCTCGTCGAGGCTCACCTTGAAGTCGTCCTTGGTCATGCCAGGGGCAGCGACCTCAACGTCATACTCATTGTCTTTTTCAATCACATTGATGGCTGGAGCCGTCGCACTGGTGCGAGGCAGATAATCGGTGTCAAAGAAATCGTTGAACACATCGGGAAGCCAATTGGAATTTCTACGAGCGAGTAACATAGTTTATATCTCCTATTATTTTAAAAATCAAACATATAAGACATTGTTCCGGAACCACAATCACTTGAGGTGGTTCCATTGCAGGAATTGCAAAGCCCATGCCAGCAGGAAAAGTTGACAAAATGATCGTGCTCCAGTCTCCGAGTAGCGACAAGATGGCTACTTTAGTGCCAAAAAGTAAGCCATTGTCGGCAAATTTTCTTAACTTTGCCCACCGGATATGAAAAGAGCGTTCACATACTGTCTCATCATTCTGCTCACCCTGCCAGCATTGCAAGGCAAGGGACGCAGTCAATACCTATGGCCCGACTCCCAAGCCAGGCCCAGCGTCGTCGTGCCCGACCTCGACAGCAATACCGGCCTCGACACAGTGCATGTGCAGCCAAGCATGCTGTTCATGCCGCTCATCTTCGACCATCAGCAAGACGTGTCGCAGTGGGCGGGAGACGTCGCAACTCCTCGCATGCAGGCAAGCCACGACGAGAAGCAGCAAGACCTGAACGTGGACCACGCCTGGCTCGACAAAGCCCTCTCGGCCCGCAAGCGGGCCGTTGCGCTGCGCTATCGTGCGATGACAAGCCACCCGCAACTGGTGCCCTACAATGAGCGCACCCTGCCCGAGCCGCCCAAGGAATATATAGTGACTCCCGACCCGAGCCGCAACAAGCTTGTGATCAAGCCCACTGTGGTCGAGCCCTCGACGGTCGACGAGGCCTTTATCGAGCGGCGCGAGCTCAAGCGGCGCAACTGGTTGCACACCGTCTACACCTCGCTGCACTTCACCCAAGCCTACATCAGCGACAACTGGTATCAAGGTGGCGAAAACAATGTGAACGTGCTGGGCAGCTTGCAGTGGGACATCAACTTGAACCAAACGCTGCACCCCAAGTATTTGTTTGAAAACACCGTGAGCTACAAGCTGGGCATCATGACCGCGCACAACGACTCGTTGCGCAACTATGCCATCAACGAAGACAATTTCCAGCTCAACAGCAAGTTTGGATACAAGGCCGTAAAAAATTTCTACTACTCGGCCACACTGCAATTCAAGACTCAATTTCTGAACAACTACAAGTCCAACACCCGGTCGATGAAGGCCTCGTTTCTATCGCCAGGGGAGCTCAACGTGGGTTTGGGTATGACCTACAACTACAAAGACAAGGAAAGCATCACCATGCTCTCGCTCTCGGTAGCCCCGCTGTCCTACAACATGAAGATGTGCCGCAACATCGACGACCTTGACCCGACCACCTTTGGCATCGATGCCGGCCATCACACCAAACACAGCTTCGGTAGCAACCTCGAGGGCAAGCTCACGTGGAAAATCAAGGCCAACATCACTTGGACCTCGCGGCTCTATGCGTTCACCAACTATGAGTATGTGCAGGGCGACTGGGAGAACACCTTCGACTTCTCTATCACACGCCATCTCAACACCCAAATCTATACTCACCTGCGCTATGACAAGTCGCACACCTTCGACCCCGACTGGAAATACTGGCAATTCAAGGAGATACTGAGCTTTGGCCTCACCTATCGCTTCGCCACCAATTAAAGCATCACATCACCAGATAGAGAGGCGGTTTAAAACTTTTTAACCTAAAAAAGCGGCAAGCGGTGCAAGAATTGCACTGTGCGGGTGTTTCTTGTGTAGAAACATAAAAAAGAAAGGACACACAGCAATGAGAACAATTAAGCTACTACTCCTGTCGCTGGGTTTGGCAGCCGTGGCATGTGCCATGCAGTCGTGCCTCGACGACGACAACGACCACTACTACAACATTGTGATGCCCAATGCCCTTGTGACGGTGAAACCAGCTGCCGGCAACACGGGCTTCTACCTGCAACTCGACGACAGCACCACACTCAAGCCCGTGAACATGAGCCAGTCGCCCTTTGGCAACAGGCAGGTGCGCGCCCTTGTCAACTACAGCACGGCCGATCAAGACCCTGCTCCCTACAAGCAGGCAGTGCGCATCAACTGGATCGACAGCATCCTCACCAAGCCCCTTGCCAAAGACCTGGGCGACGACAACCCGGCAACCTATGGCAACGACCCTGTTGAGATTGTCAACGACTGGGTCACCATAGCCGAAGACGGATACCTCACCCTGCGCGTGCGCACACTCATGAGCGGCCAAGTGAAACACATTGTGAACCTGGTAGCCACTCCCACTGCCGACAATGCCTATGTCGTCACCTTCTATCAAGATGCCCAGGGCGACGTGAACGGTGTGCCTGCCGATGCACTGGTGGCTTTTGACTTGGCCGGCAGCTTGCCCGACACAGGAGGCAAAACGGTCGACCTTGTGCTCAAGTGGAACAGCTACAGTGGCGCAAAACAAGCCACCTTCAAGTATTGCTCGCGCAAGGCCGGCACTGCGGGTATAAGCCTGCGCGACCTGCACTACTCCAAGTGGGTGAAATAGAGAACTACCACAACAACGCTACAGGAGCAAAAAGTTTTTTCTCCCCAAAGCAAAAACCTGCGTGCCACATTGCCAGCCCAGTTCAATCACATTTTCTTGCACCATGGTGCAAGAAAATGTTTTTGGGCGTTAGCACAAAAAACAGTAAATTTGCTAACGAGAAAACACTGCAACAATGAGAAACCTGCTCACCACACTATTGCTCTTGCTGCTGGCCCTGGCAAGCAGTGCCGTGGAGTTGCCGCCGCAATCGGTGGTGCTGCCTGGCATCGACGAGGAGAGCATGAAAGCCCGCTTTGCCGAGAGCGACATGCAGCAACTGGAAGGTATATGGTACTATCCCAACGAGGAGATGACCCTGGCCATCGAGAAATGGGACGGTGAGCACAACATAGGGTACCGCATTATCCTGCTGGCAAGCAACGACATCGAGCTGCTGCCCGGCATTGTTATGGGATATGTGGCCCGCAGCGCCGTCGACAACAAGTTCAGGCTGTGGCTCTACAGCGAGCGCAGCCACCTCACGCTTGCATCGCCGCTCGAGTGCGTGGCCACGCTCAACAGCGATGCCACCACGCTCACCTTCGACCCGCCACACTGGAAAGTGAAAGTGAGAGTGAACTTTGCCCGATTCCTGCCCAGCATTTTCAGAGGCGTGTCGGTCATTCCCGACAAAGAGGAAGAAAAACTGCCCATTGGTTTCAAGAAGATTTACCCTGCCGGCGGCAACGGCAACGTGTTTAACGAAATAAGATACTTATGATGAACCACCTGCGACTTCTTCTTGCACTTGCTGCAACAGGGGTGCTGGCCTTGAGTGCCAGCCCTCGCACCAAGACAACACAGAGCACGCTCAAGAACCAAAGCGCCAAGGTTGAGATGCTGCCATGGGAAAGCAACGACAGCACGAGCGGCATTGCTCCCGGCGACGTGACACTGCGGGGCTACAACAAGCGTGCCAGCGATGCCAAGGAGACGTTTTTCATAACCAACAACACCAAGCACCGCATCTCGCACGTGACCCTGCTGCTGCGCTATGCCACCCTGACAGGCACAATGCTGCACGAGCGAACGGTGACGGTGCCCGTGAGGCTGCGCGCTGGCGAGAGCCAGCTGGTGAGCATCAAGTCGTGGGACGTGCAACGGCTGTTTTACTACTATGCAGGACCAAAACCCCGCAAGATGGCAACGCCCTACAAGGTGGCGTTCCGTCTCACGGGGTATGACATCCCTGTGGGGAAATAGCAACACTAAGTGTTAATCCTTATTTAACCCAAAGATAGGTGCACACACTCTCCTTGCCCAGATAGAACGACTTGGCCTTGACGAGAGTGGCGTTGCCCACGGGCACCGGTGCCGTCCACACGGGCGATGAAGCGGTGGGATCGCTGCCGTCGAGCGTGTAGCGCACCGTCTCGCCAGGGTACTGGCAGTTGGCATGCAGCATGCCGCCGTCGACCGTGATGCCAGGCTGCCCCAAGTGGAAGTTGCGGCCCTGCTTGGCAAGCACGGGCAGCTCGCTCAAGCCTATCTGGGCGTTGTAGCGGGCACGGGCGGCCACATAGGTCGACTCGTCGTCGTCGTTCCACTCGGGTTGCGGGTTCCAAGCACGCTGCACCAGGCCGAGGGCCTTGGGGAGCACGTAGCTCTGCACCTGGTCGAAGTCGCGTATTGTCTCGGCCCAAAGCGGCCCAATGATGCCAATGATGTTGCCAGCCTTTTCAGGCCTGAGCGCCACCTTGCCTTGAGCTACGTGCTTGAGGTCGATAGGATTGCCGTCGTAGTCGCTGCGTGCAGTGCGGTACACATCGAGAGGCTGGGCCGACCACGAGGCATACTCGTCGACAGCACCGCCCCAGTGCAGGCCCTTCTCATACTGATGCCAGTTGTAGGCCATGTCGATATAGAAATTGGTGACATTGCTCAACACGGTGGGATATCCGGCATTGGCCAGCTTGTAGGGGATGTCGGCCCTGCGGCCCACCGTGCTCCAAGCGTTGACATAGCCAAAACGCGGAGCCATGCGGGCATTATAATCGTCGCTGTGGTCGAGTCCCACTTCTTGCCAGCCGCCTATCTTCAAGCCCATGGGCTGCAAGAGGCGGGCAGCACGCTCGATGAAGTACTCGTGCACCTGGTGGGCAGTGGCGAGGCCCTGCGCTTGCATGAGCCGGGCTATGGCTGGCGACTTGTCCCACGCGCCACTGGCCACCTCATCGCCCCCCAGATGGATCATGTCGAGGGTGAGGCCAGCGTCGCGGTACATCGACTGGAGCTCGGCTGCCACCTTAGTGATAAAGTTGTAGACGCCATCCTGGGCAACATTGAGCACATTGTCGTTGTAGTCCTGGGCCGACACAAAGTCGCTGCTGTCGGCCTCATCCCACAACTTGTAGCGCAGGGCCTCGGCCATGTCGGTGTCTTTATACTTGTTGTAGCGTGCCTTCATGGCCACAATGGCAGCACGGGCATGGCCTGGGGTCTCCACCTCGGGAACCACACGCACGCCGCGGGCATGGGCATACTTGAGCAGGTCGACCATCTGGCTGCGGGTGATGTAACCGTTGGCACTCTGCGTGAGGTCGTCGGGGGTGCCGTTGCCATCGAAGATCTGGGCAAGAAACTTGTCCTCATTGATGGTGCAGCCACGGCGCGAAGCGATGCTGGTGAGCTCGGGCAGGCCGGGTATCTCAAGACGCCACGCCTCGTCGTCGGCAAAGTGGAGCTGCAGCACATTGAGTTTGTAATAAGAAAGGATGTCGATGAAACGCAACAGGTTGCCATAGGTGGTGAAGTTGCGCGAAATGTCGAGCATCAACCCGCGGTAGTGCATCGCGGGCTCATCGTCGATTGCAGCATTGAGCAGCCTCAGGTCACTGCTGTGGTCGATGGCTGCGACAAGGGTCTTCAAGCCATTGAGCAAGCCATCGCGACTGGCCCCCAAGACCTTGACCTCCTTGCTGCCCACCGCGATGGTGTAGCGCTCGGGGTTGCTCTGCGTGCCCGCGCCGAGATAGCCTATCGTTATGGTCACGCCCCGGCCAGTCTTGACACCGCGTGCCTTCAACTCGCCAAGCAGGAAGGTTTTCTCATCGGCCACACGAGGCGAGGCAGCTACAACGGTCACCCCACGGCCCAGGTTGCACGTGCCCTTGAGCAGTTTCACGTGCTTGATCGACGGGAAGATATCCCAGCAATTGAACTTGTCGTTGCTGGTCTTGAGCGTCTCGTTGAAGGCATACACGCGGTTGCCGTCGGGGTAGTCGTTGCGAGCTATCCACTGCCCTGGATTGCGCAACTCGCCATAGGCTATGTGCACCGCAACGGGATGAGCCATGTCGCCATCGAGCACCACATGACCGCCCATGGGAGAATAACACACGTTGACATAGGTGCCACGCATGAGCATGTCGACCACCAGTGAGTCGCCTGGCGCGAGACTGCGATAGCGGGCGTTGGGCGTAACCCTGTAGTAGGTAGTAGAAAGCAGCTCAACGTCGACGGGACAGTCTTGAGGAGTCGTCACCGGTCGTGTGAACTGGTTGAAATAGAACTGCCAATTGGCGCCGAGCACCTTGCCCGACACGTTCTTGATGACAAACTTGGAGCTGTACCAGCCCTTTTGAGCCTCGTTATGCCCCATGTCCCAGCGCACGGCAATGGGTGCCTGCGCGTGGCTGGCGGCAACGATGTTTAGCGTGATTGCGGCAATGAGCAATCGCAGAAGGTTAATCTTTGTCATGAATTGATGTTGATAAAATGTTTTGATTGTTGATAATGTCGTTGAGCAGTGTGGCACAGGCATCCTCGAGCAGGTCGAGCACAAGTTCAAAGCCATCGCTGCCGCTGTAATAAGGGTCGGGCACATAGTCGATGCCAGGGAAAAGCCTGCGGTCGATGTACTTGCCCATGCTCACAATTTTGCTCTCACTCTCCAGCGTGGGAGCCAGGCGGCGCAGGTTGCTCACGTTGCTGGCGTCCATGCCCACAATCAAGTCGAAGTCGTCGAAGTCGTAGCTTCTCACTTGACGTGCCAGGTGGGTGATGCGGTAGCCGCGACGGCTGGCATGGAGGAGCATGCGGCTATCGGCATGCCAGCCGGCATGGCCGCCATAGGTGCCGGCCGAATCAAGGATGAAACAGTCGCCCAAGCCCCGCTCGTCGACCAGCTGCTGCATCACCGTCTGTGCTGCAGGCGAGCGGCATATGTTGCCCAGGCACACAAAGAGTATCTTGTATTTTTTGTTTTTGCTCATATCAGTCATATCACAGAATTACAAAATTACAAAAGATAATCGACGGCGGCAACACACATGCTGCGCACGTGAGTAAAAAAAAATCGAAGGATGCGCCATTGCCACTACGGGCAACAGCACATCCTCGAGCTGGAGTGAAACCGCTGGCGGCAGATCCCGCCAGTGGAAAATTGCTACTTGGAATTGTTCAAGATGATGTTGTTGAGGCTGGACACATCGCCCACATTCACAAGACCGTCGCCGTTGATATCGGTATTGGTCCAGCGGGCAGTGCCCAGTATCACGTTGATGAGGGCCGAAACATCGCTCACGTCGACAATGCCGTTCTCGTCGACATCGCCCGCCAGTGCACTCTGGCCAAGGGTGATCTGTTGGGCTGTGCTCCACTCCGACACGGTGCCATCGGTGTAGATGGCCTTCACCCTGTAGAGGAAGGTGCCGTTCTTGACGAGGCCTGCCACGTTGTAGAGCGTGTCGGTGATGCCTGTGATGGTGCGCATGGCACTGTCGCCAGTCTCCACAACTGCCTTGAGCGGCGCGCCCGAGGCCGACGACGAGGCATCGCCGGCATACACCACTGCCTGCTTGAGCATAACGCGCTTCTTGGCAGTCGTGCTTTCAATCTTGATCATGTTGCCTGCCGAGGCCTTTCCAGTGAGCACAGCAGTGTAGTCGGCATTGCTGGCGCCTAAGGTGAAGGTCTTGCTTTCGATCTCAATGCCGTTGGCATCGACGACCGAGACCTTCATGGGCACATTGGCATCGTTGTTGTATTGCTTGGCCGTGACGACCACTGTGGTCACGCCATTGCTGGCCGAGAGGTCGACAGCCGGGCTGGTGACACTGCCCTTCACGCGGCTGCTGCCCAGGCGCAGGTAGCCTGTTTCGCTATAGGTGCCTGTGCTGGTCCAGTGGGTGGTGCCGGCCGAGAAATCCTCGGTGAGCAGCTTGGTAGCCTTAGAGACGAGCGAGGTGTCGCACACATAGAGTGTGTACTCCTTGGCATTCAATGCCGGGGTCCAGTGGGCAGTAAACGAGGTGTCGGTGACCTGCGAGGGGGCAGTGAGCACGGGCAGCGTCTTCTTTAGCGCCTCTTTCATGTACCAGAAGCTCACTGTGCTGTCGCTGGCAATAGTGAATTCGGTCATGGGCTTGCCCAGGTAGCCAGCCTTGCCACTTGCCGAGCCGCTTGATGTGAGGTAGAGCACAGCTGCTGGCGACGAGTTGTCGGTAAACTCGGTATTGGAGGTGCCATAAAGGTCGGCATTCTCGGTGTAACTGCTCAGTGTGTTGTCGGCCGGGCTTATGGTCATGAGTTGCACACTGTAGTTGTTGACTGTGTTGGCGTCCCAGCGACTGGGAATGTAGCTCACGTGGGTGATCAGGGCGCCGCCATGGGCATCGGGGATGTAACGGTCCCAACCCTGGCGGGCACGGTTCTCTACGATGAAGTACTCGTTGCTGTTCACGTCGCTCACCACCTTGTAGGCCACATCGGTGCTCTCGCTCTTCTTGTTCCACACCGGCAGAGTGTAGTGGGTGTTGGGCGTGGGCGTGAGCAGGTTGACCCAGCCCATGAAGTTCTTCTCATAGGCATCGTAGCCGCAAGGAGTGTTGCCGTCGTCGTTGTAGCAGCCATAGTCCATCAAGCTCCATGAGCCCATGCCATAGTAGCCGCTGCCATAGGTGGTCTCGTAGAAGTCGGGCAGACCCAGGCAGTGGGAGAACTCGTGACAGAAGGTGCCTATACCGTCGAGCGTGGTACCGTAGTCGCTGCTGCCCGTAATCTCATTGAACACGGCAAACTTGTCGACCTTGGTATTGTTGTAGGTGCGCACGCCAGTGCCGTCGCCATAGTAGGCACCCTCACTCAGGTTCCACTGGCAGGGCCACACCGAGCTGGGCACGGTGGTTGAGGCCTGGGCCTCGCCCACGCCGGCATACACCACGATCACCACATCGGCATAGCCGTCGCCGTCGTTGTCGTAGCGGCTCCAGTCGATGTCGCCTGCAGCGCTTGCCGAGTCGACAGCCTCGCCCACCATCTTGGCCACGCCCACATCGTTGCCACTCGAGTCGTTGCCGCCATAGGTGGAGCGCTTGCTGCCCAAGGTGTAGATGCCGTAGATGTCGAATTGCGGGCTGTACTTGCCGTTGGACTGGTCGTAGAAATATTGATACACGCTGTTTTGTCCCTCGGCGTAGTGGGCCTCAAAGTCGGCCTTGTCGTGCGACATCTTCTTGTCGCTGTACTGCACAAGCAGAATGGGGATGCGGGGCGAGCCTGTGGGGGGCACTTGCACCTTGCGGCGGCTGGCAACAGCGCTGCGGGCGCGCTGGCGCGAGGCAGCCGTTGCAGTGGCGCCCAGCACAAACTGGCTGCGATTGGCCGCCACATAGCTTTGCTCGGCCGCATTGCGGTTTTTCAGGTCGTGAGCCATCACGGTCGAGATGCCGCTGGCGGTGTTGTAGTAGAAATTGCCATTGGCAGCTCGCGCAACAGCAAGACCGTCGGCGGTGACGTAGCCGTGATGCCACTCGTCGCCGCACATGGTCACTGTGATCACAGTGCCGTCGCTCTGGGTGAAAGTCACCGGGGTGCGCTTGGCCGGCACAGCTGTGGCCACAAGGCTGGTGCACAAGGCTGCAACAGCCAGGAAAAGGAACTTCTTCATAAACGATAATTCTTGTTTTAGTTGTTTTATTTGATTAATTATTACGATGTTGTAGAAAGGTTACAAAATTAGCCATAATTTTTTATTCTACCTTTTTCTGCCCAGATTTTTTTGCACTTCGTTATTGAATATGGCCTCTTCTCAGTTTTCAATCGTCGCTTGGCAAATATCTGACGTTGCCAATTTTTCTGAACATCAATTCATGACGGTTAAAATATTCAAAATCGCGTTTATACTCGATTTCATCCTCGAAAAAATTAGCTCGCAAAATCTTCAACATATCAGAATCTGAAATCAAACCGTCGTCAGCATTTTTTATTTTGAACAAACGCCTTGTGAAAAAACGGCTCGAGCCTATATAGAACCACACTTCGTGCTTATAAATCAGCATCATATAAAAAGGATCATCTTCTATTGAAAAGAAATCCAGTTTATATACGCCAAAATCCATATTCAAATTCTCATCTGGATTGCAGGCCAATGCTTTCCCGCTAATAACATCAACAACATTAAATATATTGTAAAAATTTTTACCTGAACCATGTTCATATTGAATAATATCTTTTACTTGTTCATCCTCTCCCCAAGGGGCTAAACCCTGTTTGAAATACTCAATGATGTTGTTGTAAATCTCTTCAGTCTCCTCATTATAAGCTTTTGCCGAGGCCGTAATGAGCAGTAGACATGTTGTTAGTAATATCTTTTTCATCATTTATTGTTTTCTTCTTGTGTTTTTAATAATTTTTTTAATCAAACTTTTTCAGCTTTACTTATCTCCTGCCACAAGTTTCACATAATTCCAGGATTTCACGGGGCCGCCTTTTCTCTTCCCAGCTCTTTTATATTTGAATTTCGCACAGACCTTCTTAGCCATTTCTTCATGGCTCTTGTTGCCGTCGCTTAGTATCACCACAGCGTCTTCAACCTTCCCGGACTCGTCGACTTTCAGCTTCAAGACAAAGAACTGCTTGGCAAGGAAAGGGGCATTAGGCACACGGTGTGTCTCTAGTCCGTTCCGAGTGTACGTCACATCCCCGTCGGCTGGGATTGGCTTTGTGTCAAGGTGCTTGGACTCGTATGCTCCATCAATCGTTTCTTGCGGGTAATTGCGGTTTATAGTCACCTTTTTGGATACGGCTTTTTCAAAGCCAAAGTTGGTGTTGAGCATTGCCAAGGGCCCGCCATTGAACGTCAAGCTGCAAGTCTGCTTCAGCCCCTGGAATGTGGCATGTATGGAATCTTTCTCATTGTCCACATGATACGTCATATAGGTGTTTGCCATGCCATTCCCATAGACGCCAATGCGCCTGTCCACGGTAGCCAAGTTCTTCATCGCATGGTAATTCCTTGCCACTTTGGCCACTTTCGCTTGCAGGTTGCTTTCTGTTGAAAACAAGCGTTTTAAATCCAAGTTTATCAAGACAAACTCATTTCTCGTTTTCACATAGACGGCGTTTGAAACGATACCTCCGTCTGAATCAAATTTCTTGTAGTTCCATTCAACAATGCTGTCATTAAAGAAAAACCTGTAGAAGACATCCTTCCTGACATCGGAATTAACAAATTTGCCCGTGTCGTCGCGCGACACCACCTGCAACCAGTATCCACCGTTGTCCTTGCGGTGATGATACACATATTCAATGTCGATGTCGTCCGACCTCCTGACGCTGATCTCATCGCCCTTGTCCAGGACATATACAAATGGCTTGGCCGTCACTGCCCCTTCCCCCTTCATGGCGAACTCATCGAAGGTTTGGTATCTTTTATACCCTTCCAGGCTCGCTGCTGCCGCAGTTGAAGTACTCAACGGCGAAATATCACCCTTGCCTTTGGCACATGACGAGAGGATGAGCAAGGATAACGCAAAGAAACACGTGATATGCAATTTTATTGTTGAAACCATAATGTAGATACTTTATTATCGCTATTATATGGCTTGCTCCAAAAATAATTCTCTCGCCATGTGATGCCTCTATTTTTGTCCATCTTCACATCGGTGATTTCTGAAGGCAATAAACCTTTTTCAGACATTTTATAATGATTATAAAATTGGAAAGACGATGGCACCACTGCCTGGATCTCTGCCTCCAGTGACTCGGCAACAGGGAAATAGCCTCCTGCCCGGTACCAGCGGTGACGCACTATGCTCACCTTGCCTTTTGAGATTCCGCCGGCCGAAAACTCGGCGCTCATCTGCTGACGCTCCCGGGTGACATCTGCAACGGTGTCGTTTCCCAGCACAATAGCGCCGTGGGCATCGCACTCGCTTTGAAGCACACCCCGCAGCATGACAGAATCTATGCCGCAAAAACGCCCCATAAAGCGTATTGGAGTCATATGTGAATGGGAATAGGGCATTCTTGACGGGCGGGCAGCCCGCACAGTCCCGGTTTCTCGCATCTCAGTGCTCGGGTTCTCAAAGCCCAGCCAATATAGACTGTCGTTCCTTTCCAAATAGGTGAGCTGGCTGTCGCCGCAGGCCACGGCCAGCACCGAGTCGCCCATCTTGCTGGCGACCCAGGTCTTGCTCCCTGGCAATGGCCGCACCCCCGAGAAGTCCCACACCGTGTCACCTGGCAGCCCCATAGGGATTGAGTCGGCCTGCACCATCGTGGCACGGCCGACAAGCTCTATCGCATTGCTGCCCGCAGCTGTGATGACGACCACAACCGCAGCAAGGATGCAAAGCAGTGATTGACGGCTTCTCATTGTTCACAATTGTTTATGGCTGTGCACAAATATAGAGAAAAGCATTGGATTCGCAAAATTTTACGACACAAAAAAAAATAAGAGTCGAAAAGTTTTAGCAAGCTCCTTCATTTAACATTTCATGGCTTGTTGAAAAGGGTTGCTCTTTTACGGCAGTGATGCCCGATTGGGGCAGGATGCTATGCCGACGGAACGCTTTAAAATCTTGCAACTCGATTTCAATCTTTCCAATTGGTGTGAAATGAGCGATTCCCGCCCGGCCACACAGGCTGGAGCGGGAATCGCTGTGAGAGATGCGCCGCGGCGCTGCCGTCGGCAATGAGATGACACACTACTTGCCCACCACCTTGCCGGTGAGGGCTGTGACATCGACCACATCGTAAAGACCGTCGCCGTTGCGGTCGGCATGGGCCAAGTTGCAGGGACTCGGGTTGAGGCCCAGGATGTAGTTGATGAGGGTGGTGACGTCGGCCACGTCGACGAGGCCGTCCATGTTGATGTCGCCGTCGAGGTCACCGCTCTGCTCCCTGAGGGTCACCGTCTCGACGTTGGAGTAGCCACTCTCGGTACCGTCGGTGTACAGGGCCTTTACACGGTAGGTGAAGGTGCCGCCGGCAGTCAAGCCTGTCACAAGGCAGGTAGTGTCGGCAATGCCAGTTATCACACGGCTCGTCGAGTCGCCAGTCTCGCTCATGGCCAGCAGCGGTGCGCTGGCTGCGGTGGCGGTGGTGTCGCCCGAGTAGAGGGCGACGTTGTCGAGCAGCACGCGCTTCTGCTTGGCCGTGGTGGCAAACCGCACCGTCTGGCCCTGGGCTGCGTTGCAGTCGAGCACCACTGTGTAGTTGGCCATAGTGCGCGAGAGGGCCACCGTGCGCGACGCGTTGCCACACGACACCACCACCGAGGAGCCATCGTTGATGAACGTAGAGCTGAAATACTTGGCCCTGAAGCTCACGGTGACCTTGCCGCGACTGCTGCTCAGGTCGAGCGCGGGTGTAGAGAGGTAGCCGCTGTTGGAGCTCGAGCCAATCTGCAACACGCCGCGGCTGCCGCTGCCATACACGTAGGAGCCTGTCCAGCCCTTCACATCGGTGTAGTTGTCGAGGTTGTTGCTTATGTTGGTGCCTGTGCCTGTTGAGGCAAGCAGGCCCGAGAAGTCGTCGGTCCACAGCTTGGTCCAAGCCGTTTCGGGCTTGGCGTCGACACTGAGGGTGTAGCTGGCCACATGGGCAGCCGGTGTGGCAGGGGTCCAGCGGGCCTGGAACTGGGTGAGGCCTATGCGGGCCGAGTCGGCCGGCAACATGACGGGAGCCACAGTCACAAGACGTGCCGTGCCGCTCACAGCAACCGTGTCGGTGAGGCTGTCGCTGGTCACAACGATATAGCCCTTGTAGTCGCCGCTCTTGTCGGGCTTGAAGGTGACGCTCACGGTCTGGCTCAGGGTCGAGTCGGCCGGCAGGGCGATGGTGGCAGGCGACACGGCAAAGGCCTTGTTGCTCGATGCAATGGTCACGCTCTTCTTGAGGCGCTGACCGGTGACCTTGAACGTCTTGACGCTGTCGGTGCCCAGACCGACGGTGCCAAAGGCCAGCGTCGAGGGCTCGACGCCCAGGCGCGGGCCGGGCTGTGCACCCAGCACCATCTGCAGGCCGGCCAGGGCATTGATCTTGCCGGCACCGAAGTGGGTGCGGTTGGAGCCCGTGGTGGTCCACGTGTCGGTGATGGCGGTAGAGCGCATGATTTCTTTCACCTTGTTCACCGTGAGGTTGGTATACTTGGCACCCTTCGCCTGCGAGGCCTGGAGCCACAGGGCCACGATGCCGGCAGCTGCCGGGGTGGCCATCGAGGTGCCGTTCATGTTACCATAGGGGTTGACGGTGCTGTTGTTGACACGATACATGTCATAGTCGGCGCCGTTGTCGTTCACATAGCTGTAGTCGCCGTCGCTGTCATAGTGGTTGACGGCGGCCACGATGGTGGCACCGGGAGCCGCAACCACAGGCACGACCTCGCCCGTGGCGCCGGCACCGCTCTCCTGGTAGCTCGAGAAGTAGGCAATGTCGCCCACGTTGGGCAGGCTGCTCAGCGTGTGGCGGCTGCCGTTGTGGTCGGTCACTGTGTTTTTCGTCACATAGGCGCCAATGGCGATGGCGTTGGCAATGGTGGCCTCGTCGCTCACACTCGAGGCATCGCTGCCCGAGGTGTAGCCGTCGAGGTTGAGATAGTTGGAGAAATAGCCGTAGGAGCCGCCCCAAGCGTCGGCAGTGCAGCTGCCCTGGGTGGGATAGAAGTCGACAGCCAGGGTGTAGTTGCTCTTGTAATACTCATCGCCGTTCTTGGTCGACTCGCTCGTGCTGCGCGAGGTGAGGCCGCTGGTATAGAGCACAATCTGCGACTTCGACGAGGCAACATAGTCTTTATACACCATGAGCGTGCCCGTGTAGTAGGAGCCGAGACCCGAGACCCGGGTGCCGTTGGTCGACGGGGCGACGGTGACCGAGGTGAGCTCGCTGCCGGTTGTAGCGTTGAGCACACGTATGCGGCAGGCCAGGCTGCTGCCAGCGGGCAGCGGCGTGTGGCTCCAGGCGTTGGCAATCACGCCGGCGTAGTAGTAGCCGGCATCGGTGTTGCTGTAGCTGGCGCAGCGCATGATGGTCTTGAGCGGGCTCGCGCTCGAGGCAGTGCCCGACACGTAGAAGCCGCCGCCCTCGTCGTCCTTCGACTTGCCGGCATCGTTGCTGGCAGCAAAGAGGCAGATGTGGTTGGGGTGGCTCTCGCCGAAGTACTGGTTCACCACGTCGGCCACGTCGCCGGTGCCGTCGTGAGGCCCCATCTGCGAGCCCCAGCTGTTGCTCACCACCACGGGCTTGCCCTCGCTGTCGGCATAGTTGCATATCTTCTGGAAGGCATTGACAATGTAGGTCGTGGTCAAGTCCTTGATGCCGGCCAGGTAGAGGTCGGCCCCCGGGGCCATGCCGCCATAGGTGGCGGCACTGTGGTCGGTCGTGACAGTGACATTGCTGCCGTCGATGATCACGCTCGAGCCGCCAGCCGTAGAGCTGGTGTGGGTGCCGTGGTCCTCGCCGCTGTCGTCGGTGGTGGGGCTGCTGCTGGTGATCGAGGTGTACTCGCGGGCCGAAGTGCCATTGTACACATAGGCACGCTTGATGCGGCTGCTCAGGCTGGCGTCTTTGAAGGCAATGTGCTGGAAGTCGATGCCAGTATCGATCACGCCCAGCACCACGCCCTTGCCGTCATAGACCGAGTCGATGCCCACATTCACAGCGTCGAGCGAGCGGGTGAGCACATCGTCGGCATGGGTGGCCGTGCGGGCCGCATCGGTGGCCTTGCGCATGACCGACGACACGTTGACACGGCTCACGCCGGCCAGCAGGGCCACGGCCTCGATCGAGTCGACAGGCACCAGGGCGGTGAGCAGCCCGTTGCCGAAGGTGCACTGCACTTGCACACCCTTGGCCTCAAGGCTGCCCACGCTGCCGCCGGCAGCCAGGCGAATGAAGCAGGGCACATACTGGCGCCCGCCCACCTGCTCGGGCTGGGCATAGACGCGCACGGCCCGAGCCATGTCGCGCGAGGCGGGCACCAGGCCGCGGGGCATCGACGGCGCCTTCTCGGGCTGCTGCTGCGAGGCCGCCGCACTGCGATCGTTGAGAAACATTTGTGTCGTGACCGACAGCTTGCCAGCCATCATAGCCGAGTCGGCCGCCGTGTAGGCGCGCGCTGTGACCACTGCACAACAAGCTATCGCAAGAAAGAATAACAGTTTTTTCATTCTTCGTCTTGATTATATTTGTTAGTATTTAGATAGTAATCTGTTTCAAAACTGCACATGGGCACTTGGGGTGTATCTATAATAAAAGGTATAGAGTTGGGCAAAGATAATAAAAAGAGATTTATATACTTGGTTAATAGAAGAAAAAGTACTCACCTTTTTTTCATAGACGAGTGGGGTAACGAATGTTGCTGACACCTGATTTATTGTCAATTGTGCGTATTGACACAATAAGGATAAATTGCTGATAAAGACATCAATATCAAGAGCAACACAAACAAGGCGTTTGTCAACTGTAGTCATTCCAACTATTGATCAATAATAGTGTAAGACCTTGAGCAAATGGCATATATCCATAAAAATTAGAGTAGATGCCGATTCCTTTGGTATCCCCTTGGCAAGAATCGACACACCCCGATCGTTGAGTGAGAGTTTTAAGACATTTAATTACATTGCTTGCAACCTCTTTAAATTTCCTGTCTTTAGATATTCTGTAACACTGGACATACAACAAGCCAGCGAGCACCGTAGCCGATGCATCGACACACATATTTTTGTTAAATATCTGCGATGAGAAGCCACCATCGGCACGTTGACACAAGACCATTTTACTTGCAAGTTGAAGCATTAAGCCCGAGAGCATTCTTCTTGTATTATCATTGCGCGTCGATTTCCACATGCCCAATAAGGCAACGACATACCATCCTATGCCTCTACCCCAGTCAAATATACCCATTGGGGCCTTTGTTTTGACATCAAAAGCATGAGCAGGGAAACGCCATGTTGGCAACAGGGCCACTTCGTTGTACTCTTCCAGTTGCTTAATTGACAACTCAACCGCTTCAGGTACTTTGTAGGTTTCACCATAGAGTATCAGAAAAGGGCAAATCATGCCTAAAGTATCAACAAATCTTATATTCGCAACATTTTTCCTGTAAGGCACAGTATTACCATCGCCTTTTAAATCAAGGATGAAATCATACACTGTATCCATGGCAGGTTTGATTAAGTCAACATCGGGCGTGCTTGTAAGAATTGAATAGGCCAACAAAGCCGCATCCACTTGCTTGGGGGGAGTCGTCCAGTTACCGTCTTTTCCAATTTTTCTTGACACAAACTCATCGACAGCACTTTGGTCCTCATCTCTAAGGCCCAAAAGCAACCCGGCTTCTTGCCAATACTGTATAGTAGCACTCTTATAATTGCCTTTAAGTATATCCCAAAGTATCATCCTTGTTTGGTCTGTCTTGCGCACATAGGGTGTGCATTTCAACCAGCGCAGGCACACTCTTTTTACCGCATTGCTCCACTGCTCATCACTGGTCCATCTCCCGATATGCACCCTACCTTGCCACCGGTAAAACATGTCGCCAAAATCAGTCAGCCAAAATACTGTAGCAACAACGCCTATTACAAAGAAGAACAGAAAAACACCACAAATCATAGATCAAATATATTAAAAGATTTCAGCAAGTCGCATGGCTTGCGACAAATAATCAGGCATGAAATCATGCATTCTCAAGCGTATTAGCGACTCATTGTCAAGCAACCATTGAAACGAGTCGACAAGCTCATGGGGCCGATTTAATGCTTGCACAGGCAACACATAATGCTCATAGTTGCCAAAGATGTCGGCAGCTATTCCTTTGGCTTTGACCGAGTAGCCCACAACAAGGGTTGGCACCTGTTGCGAATAGGCAGCAATTGATGCATGAGTGCGGGCTGCTATCATAAACCTGCAGCGAGCGATATAGCCTTTCAACTGCTCGGCATTGCAATCAGGTATCAAGGCCACTCGTCCTGTATCGTGAAATTGATTGTAAAGCGCTGTCAATGGGTCGAGATCATTTGACGTTTTCCACACCACATGAGGAATGAGAGCAATATGCATGTCGGTGTGCTTCAGTACATAGGAAACAAGATTGACATAGTTTTGCATGACAATTCCCGATGCCGCCTCGCGACCAATAATCAATGGGCTCACGTTGATGCCAACGGTGTTGCCCTCCACAAAGTTCTCGGGCAAGGGCAAGTCTTCTCGATTGAGTTGAAAAGCCGGATCGGGATAAAGCTTTACATTTTTCAGCCCGTGCCCTATTAAGGCCTTATAGGTGATACTCTCACGAGCAGCAATCACATCGTATCCTCTAAGGTCTTGCAAAAAGATATTACTCAGTGCATCAGGCTCTATCGAGCACCCCCACAGAAAGGTTTTCACCCCAGCTTTTCTCAATTCTTGATTGATCAAGAAGATGTGCGTGGGAACACCATAGCAATAGTTATCTCCCCCCACCGACATGGCAATCCCACATTGACAAGCTGCGTCAATGATGGGGCTAAAATAGACCTTGTCATATGCCGTCTTGTCGCCAAGACGTCGTTTTACAAACGCCTTCCAATACTTCATGCTTGACTTGCTCAATGCAGCCTCATGAGAGAGTTGCACTCTTGCAATTTTATCGATTCCATAATGCAGATCCTCTTCTGGGGCATCAGAGAGCAACGTCAAGTCGGCCTCAGTTATTTTCTTGGTAGAACGCACAATAGCTTCACAACCATGATTTCCACTTCCGCCATGAGTATATAATGCAATTTTCATCATATATTGTCGTTATTTATCATTAATATTGTGTGATTTAAGCATCTTTTCGACAGGCGACATGAGCCTTGCGATTGAGAAATCGTGTGACCGCGCCAAAGCCTTCTTTTTTAGTTCTGACAGTTTATCCTTAGAGGTTAGAACTTCGGCCAAGGCCTCTTTCAGACATTTACTGTTGTTCTCTACAATCATGCCATATTCCCCATGCTCACCAAGCAGTTCCATCATTCCAGAGCAATTGGTAGTCACAACTGGTATGCCCAAGATTAATGCCTCTGTCACCACTGTGCTATAACCCTCGGCACGAGAAGAGCAAACAAAGAGATCGGCGGCAGCCAGGAAAGGATATGGATTGCTTACAAAACCCAACAAGTGCACACAATCGCCCAAGTTATTGGCTTCTATATATTTCTTAAGTTTGTCATATTCATTTCCAGTGCCTAAGATTGAGAGATCAAACTTTACATTTTCATTCTTCAGTTCGTTCATGATAGGAAGCAACCTGTCATATCCTTTTTGGGGGTCAAGCCGGCCTATCGTAACGATATTGGTTGCATCTTTTTTCTTGTCAACGACATACTCACTTGATTTTCTTGTGATTTCTACCTCATTGATTGGATTATACACTGTTGTGAGTGAGGTAAGATCGGGAAAAAGCCGATGCATGGCATTTTCCACCGTCTTGGAAACACAAGCAATTTTGTCAAACACTTTATAGCAATCGTGCTCTTCGGCCAAGTCCTTAAATGCTACCTGCGTCCAATGATTATTCAACAAGTCTATGTGCACCCAGGCAAGTTTTTTCGACATCCTGTTGGTTGAACCCGAAACAATGCGCGTAGCATAACCTTCGATAAAAGCAACTTCTACATCATAACGGCCTTTTACATTCAATCGATAGAACCATTGTGCCGAGAAGTGATGATAAATAAATATCTTGATCTTATTGACAACTTTGTTGCACAAACGTCCAACTATACCTTTCCCCAAAAATGAATGCGCGCCAAAAATGTACCTGTAGGTTATTTGCGCAGGATAGCTGGCAGGAATAGCGACTTCTTGCACTGTATACACAGTAACGTCAAAGATGTTGTAATCAAGGTTGTTGAGAATTGTCTCCAAGACTCGTTCGGCACCACCGCCTGTCAACTGACCGATAACAAATAGAACCTTATATTTTTTGGGGGCGTTCATCTTTTTGATCTCTATAATTATTCTTTTGCAGTCTTTCGTCCAAAAACCTTAGATATTTCGTAAGTCATCAACTCAGTCAACTCTTTTACCCGATAGGCCAACAAATTTAATCCAGCCTTAATTGATGCAGGCAAAAAGTAAAAAAATTTTTGTTTCATCGACATCACCTCGGGGAAAGCCTCCACATGAGGGTTATAGTTCTTCTTCAGCATTTTAAAAGCAAGTCCTGTACCCCGTATGGCCCAACAAAACATGCCAGGAATAAACTTGTAGCGCAGTGCATTGAAGTATCGCTTCATCGAGTCCGAGTTGGGACCTACATAGCTATTGCACTTTGGCCAAAGCATCTCCATCACTTTAATTTGATCCTCTTGATTGCGCACTGACTTGCGTGCATCGCTCACGATTGAATTTTCATGCCTAACATAAAAATAAAGGGCTGATTCTGATAGATAAACCTTAGAGACCCAGAACAACAATTCAAAGTTCCACATTTGGTCTTCAGATGCAGTAATACCAACTGGGAAGAAAATATTATGCTCCACAACAATTCTGCGCCGAATGAGGCGCTGACATGGGCTCCACATGATTTCATTGGATATATACATGTCTACCAATTGCCTCTGGCTGTAATATCCCTCCTTATAGGAGCAACTTAACGGTATGATCTCGCCATCCTGCAGATAATTGAACCTACCTATTACAATATCGGTTTCTTCATCACAATGACCAGCCAGGTTTTCAATGCAATCGGGCGCAATGATATCATCGGCATCAAGAAAATAGATGTATTCACATGATGACTCTCTAATACCTGTGTTTCTTGCTGCCGAAGGGCCTTGATTGCAGACATGACGAACTATTTTCCAACTCTTCTGCAAGTGATAACGGGAAATGAATTTCTGGGCCAAGACAATGCTATCGTCAGGACCACAATCATCAACCAAAATCACTTCCAAATTACTATATGTCTGTTTTCTTACCGACTCTAAACAATCGGTAATATATTGCTCAACGTTATAGACAGGTATAATGATCGAAATTCTTTTATCCATCTTAATTAACCTATTGAGTAATAGCATTCTCAACAACCATTCGGTTGGTTGTCAAACTCACTCGCTTAGTGTGGTCTAATACAAGGTATGGACAAAATTAATTATAATAATCCCTCGAATACTTATTTTAACATTTTTTATTACGCCAAGATGTATGGGCGGATTCCATAAGCAAGTGCAAATCTACTCGATGACTGCGAAACGACAGCACTTGTTGGCACATCTGTTTTCTCGTTCTCTTTTTTAGCCACAAAAAAAACTGACATCTAACCTTTTATCGAAATTTCATAACCCTGTTTACAACATAAAAAACAATATATACTTGTATTTTTTCATGTGTGTGAGTTTAGAAATTATTATCTTTGCATCATGGTGAGCAAAGGAAAAAATGGAAAGCGAACGAGAGTTTTGTTCTTAATTGAGGCACTTGGCGAAGGTGGGGCCGAGAAAATTCTACACACCTTAGTGTCTAATATCAATCGTTCAAAATTTGAAGTCACGGTAGTAACTATAGCAAAAGCAGGCATTTACGCTAACAGCATTCCCGAGATTGTTGACCATTTCAAATATATCGTGAACTACAACAATCATTTCGTCCACGATCTATTCAACAAGCTGGTCTATAAACTAATCTACCAATTCCTTCCCTCGCGATGGGTATATAGATTATTCATACCCAAAAATCATGATATAGAATGTGCGTTTTGCGAAGGAATTGCCACACGCATCATCTCGGCCTCATCGAACAAAGACTCAAGAAAGCTTGCTTGGGTGCATACAGACTTGGTGTATAATCACTGGACTCGAATTGCCTATAAAAATGACGATGAAGAAAATGCCTGCTATAGCAAGTTTGATACTGTGGCCTGTGTATCGCGCACCGCACTCGACAGTTTAAAAACACTATACCCAACGCTACATAACTTAAAGATCGTGTATAACCCCATCGATGAGTCGCTGATTAGAAAAATGGCTTCAGCCCATTCTGTTGACCGGAAAGCAGGTAGAATCAACATGATCACAATAGGCCGCCTCGTTCAGCAAAAGGGTTATGACCGACTAATACCCATCCTTGGGGAGCTGAAGAAGCAAGGATTGCAGTTTTTCCTTCGCATTCTGGGGACTGGCACCCAAGAACAGCTACTTAAAGAACTGATCTTGAAATATGGACTCACCCAATATATAGAACTGACAGGGTTTAAAGAAAATCCATACCCCTACCTTGCTGCAAGCGATCTCTTTGTGTGCTCCTCACGCTCAGAGGGATACAGCACTGCAGTGACCGAAGCACTTATTTTGGGTTTGCCTGTGGTTACTACCGAGTGCTCGGGAATGAAGGAACTACTTGGCGACAACAACGAGTGGGGGCTTGTTGTTCCTAACGACGACCACAGCCTGCAACGAGCCTTGCAGGCTGTGATTTCGAACCCAAACACGCTCCAGGACTTGAAGAACAAGGCTATGGCACGCTCTCATGATTTCTCTTTAAAGAAACTCATGACGGCAATAGAAAACACACTATTAGGCTGATTTTATGGACTTAGGATCTCGAACCACAAATTCTGCTAAAAACTTAGCTTCCAGCATTTCAATAACGCTTGTAATGACGCTTTTAGGCTTCATTACAAGAAAGGTCTTTGTCGACAACATCGGCATAGAATACTTAGGTTTAAATGGTCTTTTGACCAATATTTTGGGAATAATGTCGCTGGTGGAAGGTGGTTTTGGCGCCAGTGTGGTCTACAACTTATACAAGCCTATTGCAAATGACGACAAACCAAAGATACTTGCACTGCTACAATTGTACAAGCGAGTGTACCGATGGATTGCAATTGTTGTCATAGCCATGGCAACATGTCTGTACCCATTTCTGCCTTATTTCATCAAAGGAGGCGAACACCTGCAATATGTGGGCACAGTCTATTGGATATTTGTGTTCAACTCGGTCATCAATTACTTTGTGGCCTATAAGTGGTCACTAATCAATGCAAGCCAAAAAGCGTATAAGCTTACAGGGATAAACCTGATTTATCAAATTGGCCTTAGTATCACAAAACTGGCAATACTTTATTTCACGAGAAACTACATTCTTTATTTAGTAATCGAAGGATGCTTCAATGCGGGTCTAAGCCTTGCTTTTGTGTGGAAAGCCAATTCAATGTTCCCATTCATAAAGACAAAGAATAGATATGAAGTAGAGCACAGTGTCAAGAGAAGCATTATTTCCAATATGAAAGCTCTAATAATAAGCAATATAGGTGGATATTTCCAGCATGGAACCGACAACATATTAATATCTTCATTTGTAAATGTGGCAACAGTTGGTCTTTATTCCAATTATACACTCATCTCGGGACTTGCATGTACTATGGCAAACCAGGTATTAGGCAGTTTCACCGAGAGTGTCGGTAACTTAATAGCAACCGAAAATAGCGATAACATCTACAATGTGTGGAGGACTACATTTTTTATTAATTTTCTTACCATTTCAATACCATCAGTCTTATTTATCAATGCTCTTAATCCTCTAATTGACTGGTGGCTTGGAAGAAACTATGTGATGTCGATGACGACGGTAGGCTTAGTAATAGCAAACTTCTATATTGAATACATGAGAAACACTGCAATGACATTCCGTGTAAAAGCTGGGCTGTTTAGAACGATTATCTGGTCTCCAATCTCTCAAGGGTGTATAAACCTGGTTTTATCTTTGATTTTTGTTCAGTTTTGGGGAATTGACGGCGTGCTTTTAGGAACAACAATAAGTCTATTGTCATTGGGTTTTTGGCAATTCCCAAGAGTTTGTTATACACATATTTTTAAGAAACCTCTCAGGCTTTATTTCAAGACCTACGCAATCTATACCTGTGTTGCAACACTGGCTTGTGGCCTGTCTTATCTCATTTGCGTCAATATCAATGTAAACAGCAAGCTGGTAAGACTGCTGCTGAATGGCTTTGTCACTTTATTTGTCACATTACTAATATATTTTATCAGCTTTAGAAAAACTTACCCTTACCAGCAACTCATGACTCACATCAAGACACTCCCATTTTTTCACCATTGAAAGGCAGCAACTGTACCAACTTTGTAAACATTGGAATTGCACACGCACCATGTTTACATAGACATTTCACGCTGACAGTTTTCTTTCAATAAAATTTACAAAGACCTCAAAAAAAATAACGAAAATTTTGCGAAGTAAAAAAAAAAGTGGTACCTTTGCATCGCAATTGAGGGGACAACCCCATGGTTGCAGCGATCGGGATGTAGCTCAGTCCGGTTAGAGTATTCGTCTGGGGGGCGAGGGGTCGCTTGTTCGAATCAAGTCATCCCGACCAGTTTTTAAAAACGCTGAAAATCTCAACAATGATTTCCAGCGTTTTTTTTTCATTAGTTCATTGTGGAGATTATTAACATTGCAACTTAGATGGCTAAGGCACGGATATTTATCAACATGCACTACATGGAGCTGGGCGGGGCCGAAAGGGCGCTGCTGGGACTGCTCAACGCGCTCGACCCCGAGCGGGTTGACGTGGACTTGTTTCTCAACCAGCACACGGGTGAACTGATGCCGCTCATCCCCGGGCATGTGCACCTGCTGCCCGAGCGGCGCGGCTACAACGCCATCGAGCGCCCCATGGCCACAATCGTCGGCGAGGGGCAGCTGGGCATCGCCCTGGCTCGGCTCAAGGCCCGCTGGCAGCATGAGCACTATGCCCGGGGGCTAACGCCGGAGCAACGGCAGATGGATGCGAGTGTGTTTCAGTATGTGGCCAACTGTGTCGACCCGCATTTGCCCCCGCTCTACGACCTGGGCGAGTATGACCTGGCCATAAGCTTCCTGCAGCCTCACAACGTGGTGCTGCACAAGGTGAGGGCCCGGAAAAAGCTGTGCTGGATTCACACCGACTACAGCACCGTGCACGTGAATGCAGCCCAGGAGCTGCCCGTGTGGAACGGCTACGACAAGGTGGTGAGCATCTCGCACGACTGCACCACAGCATTTCTCAAGACCTTTCCCAGCCTGGAGCCCAAGATAATAGAAATTGAAAACATACTCTCGCCCGCCTTTGTGAGGCAGCAAGCACAGTTGCTCGACGTGAGCGCAGAGATGCCGCCCTCCAGCCCAGGGGGGGGGGGGCACTAAAACGCTGAATATCTTATCGATAGGAAGATATTGCACACAAAAGAATTTTGAAAACATACCCTTTATTGCTCAACAACTCATGAAACTGTTATCGATAGGGCGATTCACCCACGCCAAGAACTACGACAATGTGCCCGACATTGCCAGGCGCATAGTGACCGATTATGGCATCGACGACCTGCGCTGGTATATCATAGGGTTTGGCGGCGACGAGCAACTGATAAGGCGAAACATCGACAGGGCCGGCATGCAGGAGCACGTGGTCTTGCTCGGCAAGAAAAGCAACCCCTACCCCTACATCAAGGCATGCGACCTCTATGTGCAGCCCAGCCGCTTCGAGGGCAAAAGCGTGACCGTGCGCGAGGCCCAAATACTGTGCAAGCCTGTGGTCGTGACCAACTACCCCACCGCCCACAGCCAGATAAACGACGGCGTAGACGGGGTGATCGTGCCGCTCGACAACGAGGGCTGCGCCCGCGGCATTGCCAGCGTGATGGCCGACAGCGCCCTGCGGCATCGCCTCACCAGCTATCTCGCGGCACACGACTACGGCAACGAGAGCGAAGTGAACAAAATATACAAACTACTTGACACATGACAACGATGATACCCAAGGTGATACATTACTGCTGGTTTGGCAGGGGAGCTAAGCCCCGGCTGGCGCTCAAGTGCATAGCCTCGTGGAAGCAGTACATGCCCGACTATGAGATAAGGGAATGGAACGAGGACAACTACGACGTGAACCACAATGCCTACACGGCACGGGCCTATGCGGCGCGCAAGTATGCCTACGTGAGCGACTATGCCCGCATGTGGATACTCTACAACGAGGGCGGCCTCTACTTTGACACCGATGTGGAACTGGTGGCCCCGCTTGACGACATCGTGGCCCAAGGCCCGTTTATGGGCATCGAGGGCGTGAGGCCCGAGGGCGATGCAGTCGATGTAGCTCCCGGTTTGGGCCTTGGGGCGTGCCCCGGGCTGGGCATATATGAAGAAATATTGCAGCTCTATGAAAAGGAAGGGCTGCAATGCAGGGGCTATATCGTGCCCTTTGCCACACAAGTGATGAAGCAGCACGGCATAGCGCCAGTCGATGCCTTGCAGGTGGTGGACGGCATCACGGTGTACCCGCACGACTACTTCAACCCCTACGACTACATCACCGGCCAGCTCAACACGACGGCCAACACGCGCGCGATACACTGGTATGGTGCCTCGTGGCTGTCGCCATGGGGCCGCATGAAGCTGCGCCTGGGGCGCCAACTGCGCAGGCTCGCCTCGCGGTAAAATCGCAAGCCACACACACGGCCACAGCAGGGGCGGGCACTGGGAAAGAAATCCTTTCCTGGTGCCCGCCCCGTTTCTTTTTAGGGGTGCAGGGCTAAGCGCAGCATGTCGGCCACCTCGTCGAGGTTGCCGTCGTTGGGGCTGGGGGTGATGCCCAGCAGGCGGCACAGCAAGGGGTAGACGTCGACATTGGGAAAACGCGAGGGCTTGGTGTAGCCCACCTTGAAGTCGGGGCCCATGGCGCGAAAGCCCACCTGCATATCGCTGGCGGTGTTGTCGTAGCCGTGGCTGCCGCCTTGCACATGGGCAGGATAGTGCTTGTCGGTGTAGAGCCAGCCCACATCGGGTATCACCACCACGTCGCCAATGGCTGGATTGGTGCCAAAGTGCAAGTAGGCAGGCAGGTCGCTGCGCTTGAAGGCGCGGATGTGGTCGACGTGCCCGAGCGCGAGCAGCACCGAGTCGGCATAGTCGGGGCGGTTCACATAGATGAAGCCGGGCAGGTCACCCTCCACAGCCTTCACCCAGGCTGGCTTGAGGTGATGCTTCACAGGCACAAGGCGGTCGCTGTCGATCCAAGTCATGCCGTGGTCGCCAGTGACGATGAGGTTGACCTCTCCGGCGCAGGGCGAGGCCTGAATGCGGGCCCACAGTCGAGAGAGCAGCGTGTCGAGCTGCTGCACGGCCAGGCGTGTGGGCCGGCTCATGGGCCCGTAGCGGTGACCGCTGTGGTCGGGCTCCTCAAAGTAGCACATCACCAGGCGCGGGCGCTCGCCAGCGGGCAACGAGAGCAGGCGCACCACCTCGTCGACCCGCTGGGCAGGAGTGAGCAGGGGCTTGCTCATGTAGTCGTGCCAGTAGGTGGCATGCTCGCCCTTGATGGCCACATCGCTGCCCACCCAGTACACAGTGGCCGTGACGAGGCCCTGGCGCTTGGCCGTGAGCCAAATGGGGTCGCCGCCATAGTAGCGGGGATTGGTGCGCTCCACGCTGTCGGTCAAGGCATAGCGGCGGCCTGTGACGGGCGACAGGAAACTATTGGCCACAATGCCGTGGTGGTCGGGATAGAGCCCCGTGGCCAGGGTGTAGTGGTTGGGGAAGGTCTTGCTCGGAAACGAAGGGCTCATCACCGCCTTCACGCCGCGGCGAGCCATGGAGTTGAGAAACGGGGTGTCGAAAGCCTCGCAGTAGTCCCAGCGGAAGCCGTCGAGCGACACGACCACAGTGTAGCGCGGCGTGCCGGCCGCCCACGATACCAGCATGGCGGCAGCGACGAGGATGAGGAGTGATAATCTTTTCATGCAATTGCAATATGACTATTAGAAATGACTGGAGCCGTCGAAGCAGTGGGTGCACAGCTGGCACTTGGGCAGGCCTATGGCCTGCACCAGGTCGTCGACGGTGGTAAACTTGAGCGAGGTGAGCCCGAAACGCCGGGTGATGGCCTGCACCATGGCATTGTACTGTGGGGTGCCGGCTGTGGCATAGCGGTCGAGGTGCTTGCTTGGGTCGCCCTCGAGCTCGCCTATCACGCGGCGGGTGATGAGCTCCAGGTCGCTCTTGGAGTTGGTGAAGTTGATGAAGCGGCAGCCGTAGATGAGCGGCGGGCACGAGATGCGCATGTGCACCTCGCGGGCACCGCAGTCAAAGAGCACACGGGTGTTGTCGCGCAGCTGGGTGCCGCGCACGATCGAGTCGTCGCAGAAGAGGCAGCGGCGCCCTTTGAGGATGTCCCGGTTGGGGATGAGCTTCATCTTGGCCACCAGGCTGCGCTGGCTCTGGTTGCTGGGCATGAAGCTGCGCGGCCACGTGGGTGTGTACTTGGACACGGCGCGCATGAAGGGCACCTTGTGCCCTTGAGCATAGCCCACGGCCATGCCGGTGCCCGAGTCGGGAATACCGCAGGCACAGTCCACCTGGCAGTCGTCGGCAGCGCCAGCCTTGAGGCCCAAGGCATAGCGCACCTGCTCCACGTTGCGCCCCTCGTAGGACGAGGTGGGGAACCCGTAGTATATCCACAAGAAAGAGCACACCTGCATGCCCTGCTGCGGAGCCTTGAGCTGTGTCATGCCCTGCGCCGTGATTTTCACAATCTCGCCAGGACCCAGGTAGTGGGCGATCTCAAAGTCGAGGTTGGCCAGCGAGGTGGTCTCGCTCACGGCGGCCCAGGCGTCGTCGCGCCTGCCCAGCACCAGCGGTGTTCTCCCCCACCGGTCGCGGGCGGCGATGATGCCGTCGGGGGTGAGCAGCAGCATCGAGCACGAGCCCTCGATGCTCTCTTGCACATGCTCGATGCCGCTCACCCAGTCGTGACCCTCGGTGATGAGCAGAGCCACAGCCTCGGTCTGGTTGGTGCGGCCCATCGACACCTCGTTGAAGTGCTGGTTGTGCTCGAGCATGCGCTGCTCGATAGCGTCGAGATTGCATATCTTGGCCACAGTGACGATGGCAAACTTGCCCAGGCGGCTGTTGAACAAGATGGGCTGAGGGTCGGTGTCGCTGATGACGCCGATGCCCGACGTTGCGGTGGCAAACTTGTCGAGGTCGCCCTCAAACTTGTTGCGAAAATAAGCGTTCTCAAGGTTGTGGATAGAACGCACAAACTGGTGCGTGTCGCCGTCGTAGGCAGCCATGCCGCCGCGACGGGTGCCAAGGTGCGAGTGATAGTCGGTGCCATAGTACAACTCATTGACACACGGCTTTTTACTCACGATTCCAAAGAAGCCTCCCATGTTTCTTTTAAGTATTTAAAAATGAAATAGTTGATAAAAGGTGTAATAATTGCACTACAAAGTTAAGACAAAAAAAACTCTGCGGGAAGTGTCTCGCAGAGTTTTTTTTTGTGTGTGAGTGCGATGGTGCGCACGGGGGCATCAGTCGGCAGCCTTGCCGTCGCTGCCCAGCACGTCTTTGATCTTGTGAGTGTAGAGGTCGATCATGTACTCGCGAGCCTTGCCGCAGTACTGACGCGGATCGAAGTACTCGGGGTGCAGAGCGAGAGTCTCACGCACGCCGGCAGTGAAGGCCAGACGCGAGTCGCTGTCGATGTTGATCTTGCACACAGCGCTCTTTGAAGCCTTGCGCAGCTGATCCTCGGGAATGCCCACAGCGTTGGGCAGCTTGCCCCCGTACTTGTTGATGATGTCGACATACTCTTGAGGCACCGACGACGAGCCGTGGAGCACGATGGGGAAACCAGGCAGCTTCACCATGATGGCGTCGAGCACGTCGAATGCCAGTGGCGGGGGAATCAAGCGGCCAGTCTTGGGGTCGCGGGTGCACTGCTCGGGCTTGAACTTGTAGGCACCGTGGCTGGTACCGATGGAGATAGCCAGCGAGTCGACGCCAGTCTTGGTAGTGAAGTCGATCACTTCCTCGGGACGGGTGTAGTGCGACTCCTCGCTTGCCACCTCGTCTTCAACGCCGGCCAGCACGCCGAGCTCGCCCTCGACAGTGACGTCGAACTGGTGAGCATATTCCACAACCTTCTTGGTCAGGGCCACATTCTCGTCATAAGGAAGAGCGCTGCCATCGATCATCACGCTGGAGAAACCAAAGTCGCAGCAGCTCTTGCACAGCTCAAAGCTGTCGCCGTGGTCGAGGTGAAGCACGATTTGCGGGTGCTCCCAGCCCAGCTCCTTGGCAAACTCCACAGCACCCTGTGCCATGTAGCGCAGCAGCGTCTGGTTGGCATACTTGCGAGCACCCTTCGACACCTGCAGGATCACAGGCGACTTGGTGTTGGCTGCGGCAGTGATGATGGCCTGCAGCTGCTCCATGTTGTTGAAATTGAAGGCGGGGATTGCATAACCGCCATTGATGGCTTTCTTGAACATCTCGCGCGTGTTCACGAGACCTAATTCCTTGTAACTTACCATTTTGAAAATTATTTAAAAATAATGTTATACTTCTAATTATCGCTCAGGGTCAACTTCTATCGACCTTCTTTAATTCGACCGCAAAATTAACAATAAATCTGAAAATTAACACAAGCATAATGATAAAAAATATAAAAATAAAATCGCGGTTTTTGTAAATTTGCAAGCCAAATATTTGTTCACTTGTCGTTTTTTCCATAACTTTAGCACAAAAATCACCACGAGAGGGGGAAACTCGATCTCGTGTGCAGCAAGCCTCAAGCGGGCCGGCGACCTATGACCAAGGCACCGCGCTTACACCTATATATATATATACTTAAAACCAAAAGACTCGGTAAACGATAACTTAAACGAATTATGAATTTCAGTCTGCAACTCAACCATTCTTGCCGCCGTGCAGCCTTGCTGCTCATGCTTGTCGCCCTGGGGCTGTGCACGGCAGCGGCCCAGACCAGCATCGAGAGCCTCTATGACAACTATGTGAGCTCAAGCGGGGCAGCCCGCATCGAGGCGCAAAAAAAACTGGTGAAGCTGCTGGCCGACGAGCAATACATCGACCCCGACTATGTAAACGACAAAAAGCAGCAAGAGGCCGTGGTGTGCTACGGCATGGCCGAGTATTACAGCGAGGCCAACGACTACAACAAGACCAAGGCCATGGCCCAGAAAGCCCTGCAACTGCTCAACAAGCACAACAACAGCATCACAAGCGACATCTACGGGATGCTGGGCATCGCCGAGCACCGCAAGGGCAACTTTGCCGCGTCGATAAAAAACCTGGAGGAGGCCTATCGCATCGACCTGGCCATCAAGGACAACGAGCGCTTGAGCAGCGACCTCAACAACCTGGCCGGGGTGTATCTGGCCAGCAACGACCCGCAGTCGGCCAAGTACTACATCCTGAAAGGCATCGACGTGGAGCGGCACATAGGCCGCAGCGACAAGCTGGCCATAAGGCTTGGCATGGCATCGGAGATATTCATGAAGCTGCACGACAGCGAGCAGGCCCTCAAGTATGCCCAAGAGGCCTATCGCCTGGACCAGAGCGGCGGCCGCCCGGGCAAGGCTGCCGTGCGACTGGTGCAAATGGCGGCCGTGTACATGGAGACCCATGACTACGCACAAGCCAAGCAGGCGCTCAAGCAAGCCCTGCCGCAGCTCGAGAAAGACAAAAACCTCAACTCACTCTCGATAGCCTACGCCCAAATGGGCGACATCGCCCTCTATCACGGCAACAACGCCAAAGCCGCACAATACTACAACCAGTCGCTGGCCATGTGCCGCACGACCGGCAACCGCTACATCGAGGACCGCGCCGAGCGAGGCCTGTGGAAGGCTCTGCGCGAGAGCGACCCAACGGCCGCCCTCTCCCACCTGGAGCGGCACAGCGAGCTGGCCGACTCGATGTACCGCGATGAGCTGGCCCAGCAGCTGAGCAACTTCCAAGCAAAGTACAAGACGGCCGAGCTGGAGCACAAAAACAACGAGATGAAGCACCGCAGCAAGGTCGCCCTCGTCATCTTCATCCTCGTGGTCCTGCTGCTGGTCACGGGCATAGGCGCCATGTCGTTTGCCCTCAAGCAGAAGTCAAAGGCCCACACCATGATCAAGAAAATAGAGGAAATGCGCACCAATTTCTTCACCAACATCACCCACGAGTTCCGCACGCCGCTCACCGTGATACTGGGCGCCACCTCGCGCCTGCAGCGCGGCGAGCTGGCAGCCGGCGAGACCCCCGCATCCCTCTACGAGATGATCACACGCCAAGGGCGCAGCCTGCTCACGCTCATCAACCAGCTGCTCGACATCTCCAAGGTGAAGTCGTCGATAGGCCACCCCGACTGGCGCCGCGGCAACATCGTGACCTTTACGCGCATGCTCGTGGCCACCCACCAGGAGTGGGCCAAGTCCAAGCACATCGACATCCAGTTTGCCTCCAAAGAGAACGACATCGAGATGGACTTTGTGCCCGACTACGTGCGCAAGGTGATGAACAACCTGCTGAGCAACTCCATCAAGTACACGCCCAATCACGGCAGCATCTATGTGACCCTGGCCCGCAGCGGTACCGACCTGCGCGTACGCGTGGCCGACACCGGGCGCGGCATCGACCCCGAGGAGCTGCCCCACATCTTCGACGCCTTCTACCAGGGCGCCAACAACACCGAGCACGTGGGCACCGGCGTGGGTCTGGCACTGGTGAAGCAAATTGTGACCAGCATGCACGGCGAGATAGAAGTCTCGAGCCAGCTGGGGCAAGGCACCGTCTTCACCATCCTGCAGTCCCTCAGGCAAGCCGGCCACAAGAAGCTGCAGCCACTCGACACCACGGCACCCCTCCCCGCCGAGCCAGCCCACCCACTGCTCGAGGAGAGCGACATCGTCCTGCCGCAAGGCCTGGCCAACGCCGACGACAACTCACGCACCGCTCCACTGGTGCTCATCGTCGAGGACGACCGCGACGTGGCCTACTACATAGGCGCCCAACTGCAACAACGCTACAGCCTGCGCTATGCAAGCGACGGCAACGAGGGTCTGGTCCTGGCCCAGGAGCTCATGCCCGACCTCGTGATCACCGACTTGATGATGCACGGCTGCGACGGCTTCGAGCTGTGCCAGAAGATGCACGAGAGCGAGGCACTCAACCACATACCCATCATCATCCTCACGGCCAAGACGGCCGACGAGGACCGCATACGCGGCATCAGCGCCGGGGCCGACTACTACATGACCAAGCCCTTCAACAGCGAGGAGCTTGCCGTGCGCGTCGACCACCTCATCGAGCAACGCCGCCTGCTGCGCAAGAAGTACTCTCAGGCCATGATACAAGACAAGGCCAGCGACGTGCAGCTCTCAAAATATGACCGCGACTTCATCAACAAGCTGGCCGACCTCGTACATGCCCAGATGCCCAAGGGCAACGTCGACGTCGAGACCATCGCCTCGCGCCTGTGCATGAGCACCAAGCAACTGCGCAGCAAGGTGATGACCATCACAGGCCAGAACCCCAACGCCTACATCCTGCAACTGCGCATGAACAAGGCCCGCCGCCTGCTCGCAAGCACCCAAGCCCCCATAGGCGACATCGCCATGCAGTGCGGCTTCGACGACAGCGCCTATTTCTCGCGCGTGTTTAAGCAGCTGTTTAAAACCACACCCTCGCAATACAGAAAATCGCAATAATCATTGCACAATGTAGCATAAATCCTAAAAGAGGGCACTTTTCTCCTAACATCGAGACCGTGCTCTCTTTAACTTTGCAATGCAAAACATCAAAACATCAAGAAACAAGAAGATATTAATTCTTCAAAAAGCAGACTTTTAGCACACACATTGTCTATTACCCCAAAGAACGGTTTTTAAGTAGAAAATTGAGTAGTAAGTTTGATTTTTTGATTTAACTCATCCAAGAGTTAATGAAGGAGTAAAATCTCGTCGCGACGACGAGATTTTTTTCTGTGCAGCAGCGCGGCTGCGCCATTCCACAGGGCATAGCGACGGTCCCCACAGCCCGCCCCCCCTTACAAGCCCCGGGCATGCACGAGAGCCGAAACTGGACAGACATGACAACAGGACAACCAAATATTTATTTTTCAATACATTAACATATTTTTAAGGCATTTTTCTACTATCCGCACATGGCATAAAGTGACATAATCAACAACGCTTTGTAAAAAAAATCCTAACCACGAGTGCGACACAAGCGTAATTTTGCAAAACACAAATGCAGCCCACACTAAACTTTTGGGTTTTATGAATGATAGAATAGGTATAGAAAAACAATCGCAGCCAGGCCCCGTCGCCCGCAAAGAGGCGACGGGAGTATTTGAGCAAATCGAAGGCAACATCATCGCCAACATGGCCCGCAACAGTGCCCACACGCAGGTGCGTGCCAGGGAGCACAC